>OGZT01000014.1_pt1 | contig 122181 bp, 74 predicted proteins | sample 1576891 | NCBI WGS metagenome assembly OGZT01 (sample SAMEA3541521, study PRJEB24748) | human gut metagenome | biome: human gut; feature: human-associated habitat; material: faeces | place: China | collected 2012 | reverse complement strand
ACTGATAGTCCCGACAATTCTTCATGGAGACCCGCGGCACCCATAGGTCTTTGGAATTCTGAATATTACCGAAAACCTGCTTATGGAGGATTTGCTGATGGCTTAAGCAAATAAAATTAAAATGTAAGGATAAAATTGATAATCTAAATAAGCTGTGTAGGTATATTCCCGAAAGGTATACCTGCATAGTTTGTTTTATCACGATTGCAATTAAGTTTTCATACCTGTTTATTGCTTTCGTAAGCATAAAAGCAACAGATCGTTATTGCCATAAAACAGGTGATTAAATAAGTTCTGTTACTTATTTTGTATGTATTCTAAAAACAACTACGATGAAGAAATTTTTATTGATTCTTTCTCTATGTGCCTTATTTATAGGTAAGGCCAACTCACAGTCGTGGACTGCTGATAATGGAAACGGAACATTTACCAACCCTTTGTTTTATGATGAATTTACAGATCCTGATTTGATTCGGGGAGATACTGTTTTTTATATGGTCGCCAGTTCTATGCATGCAATGCCGGGGCTTCCGTTGCTCCGATCAAAAGACTTGGTTAACTGGGAATTTGTGACTTACATTTTTGATAAGTTAGATCTTGGGCCCGAATTCCATCTCGAAGGCGATAAAGGTATTTACGGCAATGGAATATGGGCTCCGGCTATTCGTTACCATAAGGGTACTTTTTATGTTTTCAGTCCATATCCCCAAGCAATTGTTTCGGCTTCAACCCGACGGTACGGATTAAATGATTCTATCTGTTCGAGTACAGTCCTGTTGCTCTGAAATAAATATTGTTAAACTTTAATTACATAAACAATGAAGTACACAAATTATCTGATAAAATCAGGAATCTTATTATTAGCTGTATTTGCAGTTACACAAGTTATTGCCCAAAATGCTTTAGTCCAAACTAAATATACTGCGGATCCTGCACCCTTGGTATATAACGATACTGTATATTTATATACTACGCATGATGAGGATGATTCTCAGGGTTTTAAAATGCTTGACTGGCTGTTGTATACATCTACCGATATGGTAAACTGGACAGATCATGGAGCTGTAGCCTCCCTGAAAAGCTTCGAATGGGTTACAAAAGATAATGGAGCATGGGCTCAACAGGTTGTTGAGCGGAATGGTAAATTTTATATGTATTGTCCTATACATGGACAGGGTATTGGTGTGTTAGTATCCGATTCGCCTTATGGTCCATTCAAAGATCCGATAAACAAGCCTTTGGTGTGGCAGAAAGAACACTGGTATGATATTGATCCTACGATTCTTATTGATGACGATGGACAAGCCTATATGTATTGGGGTAATCCGAATGTATACTATGTGAAACTCAACGAGGATATGATTTCTTATTCGGGAGATATCGTACAGCTTGACAAGAAACCGGAACATTATCAGGAAGGTCCCTGGGTATATAAACGAAACAACCATTACTATATGGCCTTTGCTTCGACCTGTTGTCCCGAAGGACTTGGCTATGCAATGAGCGATAGTGCTGTCGGCCCATGGACAACAAAAGGATATATTATGAAACCAACCCCCCGCTCAAGAGGGAATCATCCGGGCATTATTGATTATAAAGGAAAATCGTATGTTTTTGGATTAAGTTATGATTTGATGCACAAAGAGACATTTAAGCATCATGAGAGACGATCATCCATGGCTGCACCTATGTATTACAATGCAGATGGCACTATTCAGGAAGTTCCTTATTGGACAGAGACTGTACTGGAACAGATAGAATCATTTAACCCGTACCGTCGGGTTGAAGCCGAAACAATTGCTTGGGGATATGGACTGAAAACAGAAAAAATGCCCGATGGAAGGATCTGTGTTACCAATATCGATAACAATGAATCTTTGTGTGTGAAAGGTGTAGACTTCGGAAAAGAAGCAAAATCACTTCAGATTACCGCTGCATGCAGTGCAGAAGGGAGTTATATCGAAATCCGTCTCGACGGTACTACCGGAATTCTTATAGGCACTCTTCCGCTAAAATGTACCGGAGCAATGGATAAGTTTGGAGAAATGTCGTGTCTGATCAATGATGCAAAAGGAGTTCACGATCTCTATTTTTGCTTTAAAAGTACCGCTCAAAAGGATAATCTATTCTTCTTTGATTCATGGGAATTTAAATAAGTAACTATAAGTATTTACTCTTGTATAGTAAACGAGTTTACAAGTAGACCAGTAGACGAGTTAATACACATTTTATACTTGTTAACCTGTCTACTCGTCTACTGACAGATAAATAGGTCTGAGACCTTAAATAATAACATATGAAACATTTAAAAAAGAATCTTATGCTAACTTGCATTAGTGCATCTATGATTTGCCAGGCGCAAAATCCTATTGTACAGACTATGTATACAGCCGATCCGGCTCCGATGGTCTATAATGGCAAGGTTTATCTTTACACCAGTCATGACGAAGATAATGCAACATGGTTTGTCATGAACAATTGGAAGTTATATACAACCGAAGATATGGTTAATTGGACAGACCACGGAGTTGTTCTTTCTTATAATGAATTTGCGTGGGCTGCGCGCGATGCATGGGCTGCACAATGTATAGAAAGAGATGGAAAGTTCTATATATATGTACCTACCATAGATAAAACCACTAATAGCCCGGCTATCGGGGTTGCGGTTTCTGACAGCCCTTATGGTCCGTTTGTTGATCCATTGGGAAAACCTTTGGCTCAAAAAGGAAAAGGAGATATTGATCCTACGGTTTTTATAGATGATGATGGACAGGCATATCTCTATTGGGGAAATCCCGATTTGTATTATGTGAAATTGAATGATGATATGATATCTTATAAAGGAGATATTGTTAGTGTGCCAATGACGGAAGCATCCTTTGGTAAGCGTGAAGGCAATATTGCAGAGCGTCCGACTTTATATGAAGAAGCGCCCTGGCTGTATAAGAGAAATAACCTTTATTATTTACTATGGGCAGGGGGACCTATACCTGAGCATTTAGGATATTCTACAAGTAAGAGTCCAACGGGCCCATGGGAAAACAAAGGAACATTAATGGCCACGGAAGGTAGCAGTTTTACTAATCACCCTGGAATAATAGACTATAAGGGTAATACATATCTGTTCTATCATAATGGAGCATTGCCCGGAGGGGGCGGATTCACCCGTTCGGTATGTGTTGAACGAATGGAATTTGCAAAAGATGGTACAATTAAACCACTGAAAATGACCGCAGGTATTTCAACAGGGCTTGAAAGGTTGGATCCGTATAGAAAAACGGAAGCCGAGACAATTGCTTTTTCCGAAGGTGTAAAAGCTTCACAGAACAAAGAGGTCGGAGTGTTTATCAATGCGATGAAAGATGGTGCTTATACTAAGATTAACGGTGTAGACTTTGGTTTAAACGGTGCATCTAAGCTAACAGCCAGAGTAGGTACGACTCACAATGGGGGAGTGACAATGGAAGTAAGGATAGATAATAAAGATGGAAAACTTTTAGCAACAATCAATGTTCCTATTACGGGCGGAGATAATAGGTGGTCATTAGTGACTGCTGATATCGCAACTGTAACAGGTGTGCATGACCTGTATTTTGTATTTAAAGGAAATAAACCGGGGGCACTTATGTATTTCGATTATTGGATGTTTTCTAAATAACAAATAGTATGAATAACTAGTTTATATAACCTATAATAGCTGAGACTTAATCTGATAATCATAAACGACCTAGAACTGTCAGATTAAGTTTAGCTATTTCATATAATCTGATTAATGTGTTTTGAACCTGAATGTATTAGCCACGAATATGCTGGCTCAATAATACATTGTTATTCATTTTAAGTTTTTCCTCCAATACAGCATTGCAGGATCGGTTTCGGTAAATCCGAGGCTTTTATATAATTGTTGTGCTCTTGAATTATCAATCCTTACTTCAAGAGTAATCCTGCTGCATCCTTTTTCTATTGCCTTGTTTTTCAGTGATTCCAATAAAGCACGTCCGATACCTATATGCCGATGTTCGGGTAATACAATTAAGTCATGTATATTAATCATTGGACTAACCGTAAAGGTTGAAAAATTTTCGAATGCTACTAATAATCCGCTGAATGTATCTTTGTATTTAGCTAATAGCACTATGGATGTAGGATGCTGGTTGAGGCTGTCTACCAACCTTAATTGTTGCAATTTACTCAGTGGCTGACCACCTCCCATTTCATCCAGAATGTATGAATTCATTAAAGAGCAAACAGCTTTTAAATCATCGCTGCTTGTGTAGTCGCAGTCTGCAATGGTTATATCAGTAGGATTCATTTGTCAGGTTTTTATAGTTTTGTACAGGAATATTGATGCTAAATTACATAAATCTCTCGGTTGTACTCAATTTGTTGCTGTTTTTCTTTATTTTGGTGTGTATTTTATGGTGTTTGGTTCGTCTGAGAATAATATGATCTAAAAAATAGTGTATTAAAATCAAAATATTATTATTTGATGTAAAAAGAGCATTGTTTGTTTCTATATTGTGTTCTGTTTTTGATCACAAAAATTATATCAGTTTCCTCGAGTAATTTAATAAAATTTAATATCTTTGCTTTGATTTTGGTGTCATAAAAACCGCTTCTTCGGTAATATGATGAAAAGGGAATCAGGTGAAAATCCTGAACAGACCCGCTGCTGTAAGCTCTATCAAAGTCTTTGAGCAAAACTCAAAACCACTGTTTCTTCGGAAATGGGAAGGACGCTCAAAGATGGAGTAAGTCAGAAGACCTGCCAAGATTAATAAACTGAAAGCTTTCGTGGAATAGAGCTGTAAGAAACAAGTATAAACCAATTAAAAGGTTTATACCCTATACTTTCAGGTATATATACTATTCTATCGTTAGCTAAATAGGAAACTAATTAGCCGGAAATGTATTGCTCAAACTTTAAACAAAGAAAAATACTACTAACTCTAACTTTGATCTTTATCTCTTCTGTTATTTCAGCTCAGAGTAAGCTCGATAGTGTGCAGGTTTTGCAAGAGGTAAAAGTTACAGCTAAACCTTTTGAAGAAGTTATCCCCGTACAATCTTTATCCGGTAAGCAGCTGGATAATTTATCGAGCCATTCTGTTGCTGATGCTTTACGGTATTTTGCAGGAACACAGATTAAAGATTATGGAGGTGTAGGAGGATTAAAGACTGTAGATGTCAGAAATATGGGAACTCATCATGTCGGAGTTTTTTATGATGGGATCGAATTAGGTAATGCACAAAATGGTGTGACCGATTTGGGTAAATATTCATTGGATGACATGGAATCCCTAACAATGTATAATGGTCAGAAGAGTGAAATATTTCAGTCTGCTAAAGATTTTGCCGCAGCATCTACAATTTATATGAGGACAAAGAAACCTCAATTTAAGGATTCCCGAAAGACAAATCTACTCGTCCGCTATAAGACAATGTCGATTAACTACCACAACCCGTCATTCCGATGGGAACAAAAAATAAACTCAAATATCAGTTATAGTCTTAGTTCCGAGTACATAAAATCCAATGGTGAATACAAATTCAGATATAAAAGGCTCAATCAGGATAAGACAGTCGCTTACGATACTACAGCTACCAGATGGAACAGCGACATAGAGGCCGTAAGAATTGAAAGCGGATTGTATGGAAAGGTAAATAATGGGTTCTGGGATGCTAAAATCTATTATTATCAGTCAGACAGAGGTGCGCCCGGTGCGATAGTCGAAAATAAATTTAAAGACGGATACAGACAGAACGATAAAAACTTCTTTGTTCAGGGATTCTTTACAAAAGAATTTACTGATAAGTATAAGTTTCAGGCCAGAGGAAAATATGCTTTCGATTATATGCATTATGTTGCCCGTGATACAACCTCTATTCTGGGGGAAGTTGTGACCGAAGGAGCACAATCCGATGATAGCTATTATCAACAGGAGTATTATTTGTCTGCTGTGAATATGTACAGTATATCACCATATTGGGATGTATCGTTATCTACCGATTTTCAGTATAATAGACTGAATGCAACACGAAAAGGAATTCAAACTAAATTCTCATATCCACAGAGATATACGGGCTTGTTTTCGTTTGCGACCTCTTTTCGTACAGCAAAGTTTAAGGTTTTGGCAAGTGTGTTAGGTACTTATGTTCATGACGAAGTCAGATATAATGCGAAAGCTGGAGATAAAACGGAATTTACACCGGCTTTATTCATCAGCTACAAACCTTTCGAAGAACATGATTTTAACATTCGTGCTTTCTCAAAGCGGATATTTAGGATGCCTACCTTCAACGACCTTTACTATACTATGGTCGGGTCGAGTTCTTTACGTCCTGAATATATGAACCAGTATGACATCGGGTTTACTTATGGATTACCTGTTTCCGGCGGATTTTTGAATTTTTTGCGGATACAGGCCGATGCATATTATACCAGTACGAAAGACAAAATAGTAGCTGCTCCTACAGGAAATCTGTTTAGATGGATGATGACTAATATGGGAAAGGTTCGAGGCAAAGGAATTGAAACAGTAATTAATGCTCATATGAGTGTTAAAAAAGTAGATATTACAGCCAATCTCAATTATACATATTCAATCAGTGAAGATTATACCAAATTTTCAGGATTGGAGATGTCGTCTTATGGAGATCAGATACCTTATACCCCATGGCATAGCGGATCGGCAATCATAAATGCTCAATACAGCAAATGGAATCTTAACTATAGCTTTATATATGTAGGTAAAAGGTATAACGGGAATGTTAATAATATACCAGTCAACGAAATACAACCCTGGTATACACATGACCTGTCGCTTCAGAAAGAATTTACATTTGACCGACATAAAATAAAAGGAACGGTGGAAGTCAATAATCTTCTGAATCAGCAATATGAAGTAATATATAATTATCCGATGCCCGGAAGAACATTTCGTTTTATACTCAGTATGGAATTATGAAAAAATACCTGATCACAATATTATCAATCAGCCTGTTGATTCTTTTCTCAGGATGCCGCGAAGATGAGACGATATTCTTATCGTCCGATACTCTCGTTACAGAACCTCATCTGGGCGGTAATATAGAAGGTTTTTATCTGCTCAACGAAGGGAATATGGGAATGAATAGAGCAAGCCTCGATATGTTTAATTACAGGACGGGAGTATATACTCAGGATATTTATTCGGAACGGAATCCTGATGTTGTAAAGGAAATGGGGGATGTAGGAAACGATCTGAAGATATATGGAAATAAGTTGTATGCAGTTATCAATTGTTCGAATAAAGTGGAAGTGATGGATAAATGGACTGCAAAGCGAATCAAAAAAATAGATATTCCAAACTGCCGTTATCTGGCTTTCTATAAAGATAAAGCTTATGTAAGTTCGTATGCCGGTCCGGTGGCTATTGATCCGAATGCCGAAATTGGATTTGTTGCCGAAATAGATACTGCCACATTAGAAATAACCCGAAAAGTAACAGTCGGTTATCAGCCGGAAGAAATGGTCGTTCATGACGGAAAACTGTATGTCGCGAATTCGGGTGGATATAGAGTACCCAATTATGATCATACGGTATCTGTGGTTGATCTGGAATCTTTTACAGAGATTAAAAAGATTGATGTCGGGATCAACCTTTTGCGCATGGCTATTGACAGACAGGGTGATATTTATGTAAGCTCGAGAGGTGATTATTACGATACTCCACCTAATTTATTTGTGATTGACAGTAAGACTGATAAGGTGACTCATCAACTTGATATACCTGTTATGGAGATGAAAATGGTGGGAGATTCTCTCTATTATTACAGCGTAGCATGGAGTTATATAACCAACAGTAATACTATTACTTATGGAATCTTTAATTCTAAAACAAAACAGGTTGTCAGTGATAAAATTATAACTGACGGAACCGATAAGCGTATAATGATTCCTTATGGATTAGAAGTAAATCCGCAGACGAAAGAAATCTATATCTGTGATGCTCAAAATTATGTTGTTACAGGATATATTTATTGCTTTTCTCCTGAAGGAAAAATGAGATGGAAAACCCCGGCGGGGAATATTCCGGGACACTTTGCATTTGTATATAAATAACGGTAGAAGCTTCATTTATAATCATCTTCTTTTATCTATAATATAACGATGCAATAAAGGGGAAAAGGATACACCCGAGAAAATACATATTCTGTGTAACCTTTGTAACCTTTTTATAACTGACAGTATTTACGTAGAAATACAAACTGGTCTATGACCTTAATTAAATATGAATAAAATGACTGACAAAGTTTTTCGGACTTTATTATCAGCTTTTTCTTTGCTGGTATTAGCCGCATGTAGTAGTTCGGATGACACTCCCGATCCTGATCCTACTCCCGGAGGAGAGGAAAGTGTTTCGTATTCTGTGACAAAATCAAAAATTCTGGAAATTGATCCTAAAGTTTCGGTTTCGGATAATGCTACTTATGATTGGAGTGTATCCGGTGCTCCTAGCGAATTATATTCTTTACAAAACAGAACCTCTCAGAAACCTCTCTTTGTGGCTGCTGTAAGCGGTGACTATAAATTGAAATTACTTATTTCCGATAAAGGAGAAGTTTCTGAAAAAGACGTTGTAGTGACTGTAAACAACGAATCTAAAGCTTATAAATATTACATAAATAAAGTATATGACTTTAAGCCTGCTCCGGGGCAGTTTGTAAACGATCTGCCACCTGCAAACTCCGGAGATTCTTATGAAACCATACTTCGCCGTACGAATGACTATCTGGCAAAAGAGCAGGGTACTCTTATATCATTGGGCGGTTTTGGCGGATATGTAGTATTTGGATTTGACCATACCATTGCGAATGTTAAAGGCAAAAGAGATTTCAGGGTTTTAGGTAATGCTTTCTGGGCAGAAAATAATCCTAATCCGGAAGCTCCGACCAGAGGTGGAAGCAGTGAGGCCGGGGTTATTATGGTGTCTTATGATAAGAATGGAAATGGATTGCCGGATGATGAATGGTATGAGATAAAAGGAGCGGCTCATGATATGGAAGGCACAGTATTTAATTATGAGTTGACTTACCATAAACCAGATCCAAATAAAGTCCCGGTTCCGGGAGGGGGTACGGGTACTGTGATGTTCACAGATGTAGAGTATATAAAGTGGGAAGATAATCAGGGTAGAACCGACTATATGTGGCAGAACAACGCTTACAACCATTCTCTGGATTATTGGCCTAAATGGCTTGCTAGCGAACAAACAATGACTTTCAAAGGAACACGTTTGCCGGATAATGCTATTGATGAAAGTGGTACAGGCAGTTACTATGTACAATATGCCTTCGCATATGGCTATGCTGATAATGCACCGAACACCGATGATGAATCTGCTATAGATATCGATTGGGCTATTGATTCCAAGGGAAATAAAGTCAATCTGCCCGGTATTGATTTTGTGAAAGTTTATAATGGACTGAATCAACAGTGCGGCTGGTTGGGCGAGACCTCTACAGAAATAATGGGAGCTACCGATCTTCACCTAAAGGGGGAGAGTATTGCAACAAGAGTAAATTAAAAAAACTATTAATAACTTATTATGAAAAAAGGACTTCTGTACTTACTGCTTCCGGCTCTGTGTTATGGAATTGCAGGATGTAGTGATGATGATAAAAATGATTCGGAAATAAGCATAACACTCAATGAATCATATAGTGTGGTGGCGAGTAAAATTCTGACTATTACACCTCAGGTTGCAACAGCAGATGTATCTTATCAATGGATACTTACTAAAAATCCCGTTAATGCTGTTAAAGATTCTCTGTTATCTACTGATGCCAGTTTAGCATTTATAGCTCTACAAGATGGAGTGTATGATATTACTTTGAAAGTAATAAAAGGAAACGAAAGCGGCAGTAAAGATTTTATCGTAAATGTAACCGGCGAAACGTCTCAATATTCGCCATACATTACAGCAATGTATGATTTTGCTCCTGCACCGGGTACACTGGCTAACGATTGCTATAAACAGGATGGATATACCAAAGAAGATGTAATGAAGATAGCATTGGGTCGTATAGATAATACCAGTGTCGGATATTTACTTGATTTAGGTAGTTTTGGAGGTTCTGTTGTTGTTGGTTTCGATCATACAGTTATAAATATTCCCGGAGAAAGAGATTTTAGAGTTTATGGCGTGAATGAGTCCGTACCGAACTTTGTTACGGCTCCCGGATTATTGTTTGTAGCCTATGATAAAAACGGTAATGGTAAACCTGATGATGATGAGTGGTATGAAATTAAAGGTAGTGCTCATAAAGACAATATCGTAGATAGTAATTTCTCGGTAACATATCATCGCCCGGCTAAAGATAAAGCTCCGGTACAGGTCGGTCCTTTTGATCCGTTTCAGGATCGAGAAAGCGTTTTGACCGAAAATAGTTTAGGTGAGTCTTTTTACCTCTCTCTCCTTCGTAACCGGAAAGATTTGTGTCCATCTTGGATTGATCAGGATAAGTTTACATTTACAGGCAAGAGGTTCAATATTAATATCAAACCCCAAGTCGCAGGACAATATACTTTGTGGCAGTACGATATTTTGGATTGGGGATATGCTAATGCTAAAGATCCTGATATAGATATAGATTGGGCTATTGATAAAGACGGAAATAAAGTTCATCTGCCGGGTATTGATTATATAAAGGTCGTGAATTGTGTCAGCTCGGATGACATTGTCAGATACTCGTCTTTGCAGACAACTGCAAGTACTAAATTCGCAGGAGCTGCCGACCTTCATATTTTAGAAAAGTATAACCTTAGAAAATCAGAAAAATGAAAAAATATATTCGATATACACTTTTGTTAGTACCTTTTGTATTTGTATATGCTTGTAGTAGTGACGATGATGATCCTGTTGTTCCGCCGATTGCTGTTCCAAGTATTGATATAAATCTTACCGCATCTTTTGAAACCGGAAGGTATAGTGTCGTAGAAATTAATCCTGATATAGATATTAAGAACGCAGATAATCTCGAAGTATCATATACCTGGTCTATTACCTCGAATGACAAAGATTCTGTTATTAGCGATCAAAAGGTGTTGAAGTTTATTTCTCCTCGATCAGGAAAATATGATGTAAGCTTAACTGTTGCCTGTGGTGAGACCTCCAAAAAAGCATCGACATCAGTTTCTGTATCAACAGATGATAATAACTACTCAAACATTGCAGGGACTGTGATTGAGTATTCTCCGGCTCCTGATTTTTCTTTATCGTGGGGTGGAATATTTGCTGTTGATGAAGCCGATGTTCTGGCTCAAGCTCAAGACGCAATGACAAATGATATGGGTATTTATTTAGGAAACTTCGGTGGATATGTTATTACAAAATTCGATCATACTGTTATTAACACGTATAACCAACGTGATTTACTTATAGAAATGGATGGATCTCTCGCGGATGTAAAAAAATTCAATACTCCGGTTGTTGTGATGGTTGCCTATGATGCAAATAAAAATGGAATAGCAGATGCTGATGAATGGTATGAAATAGCAGGAAGCGAACACCATAAATCTACAACTATTAGAAACTATGAAATAACTTATTTCAGACCGGATGCAGGAAAAGAACCTGTTGCAGGAATCCACGATTGGGAGTACGATACTCAGTACTTGAAATGGTCGTCTAATAAGAATGAAACAGGATATATAACACAGACTTCATTTGGTGTAGGTACAGATTATTATCCGGCATGGAAGCCTGATAGTTATACTTTAAAAGGTACTAAATTGGCTATTCCCATCAAAGATATCAGCGATGGAGACCAGTCTTCATGGAATGTAGGAACTTTTGAATGGGGATACGGAGGTATAAAGGATTCCCGCATTGATATAAGCTGGGCTGTAGACAAGGATGGTAATAAAGTTTATTTACCGGGAGTTGATTTTATAAAAGTATATGTACCCACATTTAGTGCCATTGGAGATTGGGGATATCTGACTTCGATATTTAAATCTGCAAAAGATATAAACCTCATATCTGAAGACCAATAAGGTTTCAGACCTATTTATTACACAAACAAAATTATTAAAACATGAAAAAAGCATTTTATTTTTTCGCAACGAGTTTGCTATTGGGGCTGGTCTCTTCTTGTAGCAGCGATTTTGAGAGTACCGATGATGGTTCTATTTCTTTAAGAACATCATTGACCAGTGTTTCGGATCCGGCAGTCGGCTCTACTACGACACTAAATCTATTGGATGATCAGTTGACAGGAGGTATTACTACTACCGGAGGTAAATATTGGGCGAATACTTATACTCCTAATACCAACGTGGTTAGTGATATTTTTACATTTTCCCATAGTTCTATGTTTGATCAATATAGTTATTGGGATGGATTTACTGTTTCTAATGTAAATGATATTACCAATTATGGAGCTCCAGGTAGTTCTGACGGTTGGGTTGCTCATCAATGGGGTTGTATGCCCGGTAGTGGGGTAAATACTGCGGGTTCTGTTGTTCCCGGAAAACCTGGAACTTCGGGTGCACCGTTTATTGTAGCATACTGGTCGAGTTATAAAGATCCGAAGAATCCCGGAGGACAGGCTTTTACCGAATCCACTTATTCTAACTGGATAAAGATAGGAAATACAGGAACTTATCAGATTAAAGGCTTAAGAATAGCTAATCATCCATGGCCTTATTATGGTAACCTGTCAGGAGACGGATTTGCTCGTCCTTTGAATATCTCCGGAGATTATTTTGATCTGTATATTTATGGTGTGAAGGCTGATAATACGGTAACAACTAATAAAGTAACAGTGAGTTTAGCTAAAAATATCGGTGGAACTCTAACTCAGTCAAATCTCTGGATTACAGTGAATACAGCTCAGTTGGCGGCTTTAGGTAATGTGAAGTATTTACTGTTTCAGATGGCATCATCTGATTCAGATCCTACTTGGGGTATGAATACTGCTGCTTATTTCTGCTTGGATAAACTTTCCGCGCAAAGAATTAATTGATGTAAAAGGATAAAATGAGGATATACGTTTTGTGTATATCCTCATTTTTTGACAAGATATGAGGTTTATACAGATTTTATTTCTTTTTTCGATATTCACGGGGTGTTGTATTGTTTCTTTTCGAGAATTCGCGATAGAAATATGATTTATTGGAAATACCGACCTTGTACATTATTTCCTGAATAGTAAGATTCGTTGTGATCAATAATCGTTCAGCTTTAATAAAACGGTAATCTTTGATAAAATCCATCGGGGCCAATGTGGTGATATTCTTTATTTTACGATATAATGATCGGCTGTTCATATGTAATGAATCCGCAATGAAATCAGGGCTTAGCAACTCGCTCTCAATGTTCTGGTCTATAATAGAAATAATAGAATCAATGAAGCTTTTTTCATCCTGATGAAGCAGGTTACCATCGGTGTACTGATATGCACTTTCCGGCGAATGATAATATGTTTTAATATCTTCTTTTTGAGTCAGTAGTCTATTTATGTGAGATTTCAGTAAGGATATGGAGAACGGTTTTGTCAGGTATACATCAGCTCCGGCCACTATACCTTCTTCTTGTTGGCTATCGGTTATTTTGGCTGAGATTACTATCAGAGGTATATATCTTAAAAACTTATTTTGTTTTATCTCTTTGATCAGTTCTATCCCGTCTTTTCCCGGCATCATTATGTCTGTAATAATCAGAGATATATTTTGTTTTTCGAGTATTCTTAATGCGTCTTCTGCATTATATGCGTTCATCACCTGATATGAGTCCGATATATAATTGGATATCATGCTTACAATATCCTTATTGTCATCAACTATCAGTATATAGTGAGATGAATCTTCTACTATTCTGAGGTGAGTTTCGCTATTTTCAGTGTTATTTTTGCTATCTTTAGATATATTGATTGTCGGGGTTATGAGTGGAAGGCTCACTCTAAATACTGTATACTCTCCGATAGAACTTTCGACCTCGATATTACCTTCAAGCAGTTTAGTCATATTATGACAGATCGATAAACCAAGACCAGTACGTGTCGTTAGTTGAGAGTATCCATTACTGTCTACATCTTCCAAAATATTATACCGGGTAAATATCGTTTCTAATTTCGAAGGCTCAATACCTTTTCCCGTATTATATACTTCTAGAGTGAGAGTGTGGTCGTCCGCTTTTACCGATATTCTGACTGTTCCTCCCGATGGTGTATATTTGAAGGCGTTGGATACCAAATTGCTCACTATCTTCTGAAAGCACGAGATATCGGTGTTCCATATAATATTGCTGTTTATGTTTTCTTCCATATTAACATCCGCTCTCTGGGCAATTAGTCGGTATGATTGAAGAAGACGAATAACAACTTCCGATATATTTATATCTTTAAGTATACACACTGATGTTTCATCTTTTTCGAGATTCCTTATAGTAAGCATTTCTTTGATTAACTTTTCCAGATCCGAAGCGTTATTGTAAAGAGTCTCGATATGAGAGCTATATCCTGAAGTGGTAAACTGCTTATCATTTCGTAATGTTTCGCAAATCCCTTTAATCAAGGTCAGAGGGGTAAAGAATTCGTGGGTTATATTGGTAAAGAAGTTTATTTTCGATTCCAAGAGTTCTTTTTTCTTCTTCTTTTCAATATCATTTATTAATTGTATATGTTTTTTTCTCAGTTGTTTTTTTACTATGGATAGAATATATCCACAGATTGAAATAATTAATACTGTATATATCAGATAAGCCGTATTGGATAAATACCAAGGCGGTAGTTTGATTATATCTATTGTTTTGAACTGTTCGTTTCCTTCCGCCACATCATTTTTATATTTGACTTTCAGCGTATATTTTCCGTAAGGCAGATTGATGAAACTGACCTCGTTGACCTTCTGAAGGTCTATCCAGTTATCATTGTAGTTTTCCAGTTTGTAAGAATACTCGTAGCTGTTATCACTCAGGAAATTAATGGCTATAAATGATATCGCAAAGAATGAGATATTTGATGGTATTTCTATTGCTTTTGTTTTCGGATTTATAAATTTACTAAGCGGAAAGCTTTCTCCCGAAACTTTAATGTCGAAAAAGTGAAACTTAGTATTCTTTTGAGGTTCCGTGCGGATGCCTCTTTCTGGGTTGATACATACCAAGCCATTAACTCCCCCAAAAAACAGATTATTTGTATATGGACATTTCCAGAATGCGTCGTCCGAAAATTCGACAATAGATAATGCCGGAGAACTGAAATTGAAGAAAGAATCGTTTCGGGGATTATATTTTATCAGTCCCCTGTTTGAACTGAGCCATATGTATCCGTCGCTGTCTTCGAGTATACCATGAATCATATCGTTAATCATCCCGTTTTTTTTATCGAATTGTTTTACCTGTAACTTATCTCCGGATAGATGTCTAACCTGTGTCAGACCAGAGCTGGATCCGATATATAGAGACGAATCATGACTTTCGTAAACACAAAGAACATCACCCATTGCCGATTTTTCGCCATGTTGATTTATAGGCATAAAGTGATACTTATTATTCAGAATATTAAACTGAGCCACGCCATAACCACCTCTGCTGCCTATCGTGAGATTTTGATGTCCATCATAACTCATTGAGTGAATCTCATTACAGATAAAGTTACCGGCTTTTAATAAATGAGTTTCTGCCGATTTAATATACAGGTTAGATGCTTTTTGTGTTAAGGTCAATTTTATTAATCCAAATTCGGTCGTTGAGACCCAAAGCGTAGAGTCGTTAATCTCCTTGATGGAATGTATTCTTTCTACTCTTTTTCTTGTATTATTTATTACTTTACGGATTTTGTTATCCGAATAAGAATAGTAAGAAAGTCCACGTTCTGTTCCGATCCAGAAAATAGGTTTGCTCTTGCTGCGTTCCAATCCGAAAACCTGATTGTCCGTTAGACCTTCATTACTGGTAAACCGGTGAAGTTTATCAGTCTCGAAAATATTAGTGTTACTTCCATAGTCTTTTATTTTTAGTAAGCCGTCTCCGTTTGTTCCGATCCATAGATTATGCAGAGAATCGGTGAGAATAGCTCTGATTGGCTTGTTTATCAATTTCAGATCGTCTAATGATGTCTGGGTAAATTGTTGCAAAGTTTCTCTATATTGTAAAACACCCAGACCATCGCTCCCTATCCATAACAGATTCTGATAACGGTCGGGCCACATACAGAATATAGGTATTCCCTTACCTCCTTTATTTGTGGAGTCAATAGAGCCGTCTTCATTAATTTTAATAAAACCTGAATTCTTAAAAGTCATGTAAATACAACTGTTGAATATTTTTATCTGGGTAATAAAACCCGAATCACCTTCAATAAAAGAAGACAGGTCTGTGATGAATGTTTTTTTTGATGTAACAAGATTATATTTGTACAGTTTATTTTGTATATCGACAAAGTACAAAGCATCGGAGTGAACCACAGCCTTATCTATTCTTCGATCATGGATATTATGCTCTTTTCCTCTGAATTTATTTGTGGCTTTTATATCGGAACGTTCCTTGACCATCAGTCGCCCGTCATTGGTTAGGATACATACATTACCCGAGTATAAAAACATTTTATTGATGTCTCCCAGCGTAATATTAGGATTAGAGATTGGTATATTGTAAAAGGCGGAACGTTCATTCTTTCCTTGCTTGTTTATACAATGCGTTATTGTATTGTCTTTAGTAATCATCCATGTATTTCCATCTTCGTCAGTTTCTATATTGGTCAGTTTCGGATATTGTGTATAGGATTCTGTGATAACCCTGTCTCTGAGTGAAAATTTATTTAACCCCAAGGTTGTTGATATCCATATATAGTCTTTCCCTCCCGATGTTATCTTATAGATTATATTGCTGCATAGCGACAATGGATTATTCTGTTCGTGCCTGTATGTGATAACTTCCCGTCCGTTATATAAATTTAATCCGTCATAAGTGCCTATCCACATATATCCGTCTGTATCTTGATAGATATATAATACAGCATTGTTCGATAAAGGTATATCGGCTTTCTGTATATGAAATGAAGCTTCAACCGGTTGTATGTGTACCAGCATATATATACAGAATAGGAGTAAGTCATATGCTTTATTTATAAGATATTTGGTTTGCTGCATCTTTATAATCGGTTCTTTATTGATATCTAAGTAAATCAGTTTTTGAGAGTATTGTCTTTTATGAATATCCTAGTTTATTCAAAAAGTCACAAAATCAGTAATTAGCCAACAGTAATCAGTTCTCAATGTTTTATTCGGAAAAAGGTAACAAAGGTTATACCTAAAATGTATTTTTCACTTGCTTTCTTTTCATAAATGCTTCATCCTTTGATTTGTCTTTTAGGTATAGATAAATTATCTGAGGTTAATTCTGATAATTTGATTGTATCCAACAGAGACATTTCTCTACACCATAAAGGTATAATTATAAAATTTCGGAGGCAAGCTGTGTTTATGGATATTGGTACTTTAAATTACCAAAAAGGTATCTTCTTTTACCGCATGTAAATAAAGATACCTTTTTATATAATACAGGAAAACGATACTAATAAGGAATGTCTTAACATTGTATCCGGATAAGCAATGCAACTCGGATGCTATCGTCTTTTATCCGCTTATTGAATTTGTTAACATTATAATTTAATTCCTTATGAATCGACCTTCACGATTTTATATCGTTTTGTTCCTTATGTTGTTACTTTGGCATCATGGTACATCAGCCGAAAACGGTTATAATCTTTGGCTGCGTTATGTGAAAATCGCAGACCCTGCATTAATAGATAACTATAAAGACAAAAATAGGCATATTGTATTTCCTGCCGTATCAGATAGGCTTAAAGCAGCTAAAGCTGAGTTGGAATTAGGTTTGAAGGGGATGTTGGCTCTTGAACTGAATGAAACAGATAAAGCAGTAAACGGGACTTTAATCGTTGGCACTCCCACATCATCAAAAGTAATAGCGGAACTGCCATTTGTTTCAGAGATAAATAATCTTGATAACGAAGGTTATATTATACGAAGCTGCACTGTAAACGGAAAAGGGATAACCGTTATAGCTGCCCGCGAAGATATTGGTATTCTGTATGGTATATATCATTACTTACGGTTGATGCAGACCAACTTATCATTAAATAAGCTCGATATTAAAGAAGAACCTAAATTACAGTACCGGGTTTTGGATCATTGGGACAATCTCGATGGTACAATAGAACGTGGATATGCCGGTTATACATTGTGGGATTGGGCTCGTCTTCCGAGATACAAAGATCCGCGTTATATAGATTATGCCAGAACCAATGCTTCTATCGGTATCAATGGTGCTGTTTTGAATAATGTAAATGCCAATGCAAAAAGTCTCAACACCGAATGGCTTGTCAAGGCGTCAGGTTTGGCGGACGTTTTTCGTCCTTATGGAATACGTATATACCTTACTGCCCGTTTCAGTGCCCCGAAGGAGATCGGAGGATTGCCTACAGCAGACCCTTCCGACCCTAGAGTTCGTCAGTGGTGGAAAGAAAAGGTAAAAGAGATATACCAATTGATTCCTGATTTTGGAGGTTTTTTGGTGAAAGCCAATTCCGAAGGGCAGCCCGGACCTCAGGATTATGGGCGTACACATGCCGATGGAGCTAATATGATGGCTGAAGCTCTCGAACCTTATGGCGGTATTGTTTTCTGGCGTGCCTTTGTTTATCAGAACGAGCGGGATATAGACAGAGTGATCAATGGATATAATGAATTCAAACCTCTTGATGGGAAATTTAATAAAAATGTATTTGTACAGCCCAAAAACGGAGCAATTGACTTTCAACCGAGAGAGCCGTTTCATCCTTTATTCGGATCGATGCCCGAAACTCCTTTAGCTATTGAATTTCAGATCACCCAGGAAAATCTCGGTCATGCAGGGCATCTGGTTTATTTGGGGGCTCTGTTCGAAGAAACTTTACAATCCGACACTTATGAAAAGGGAAAAGGTTCTACTGTCTCAAAAGTATTACAGAATTATAAAAAAACGCATGGCATATCAGCAATGGCAGGAGTTCCTAATATCGGAACAGATATTAATTGGACAGGACATTTATTTGGTCAAGCCAACTGGCATGCTTTCGGGCGTTTGGCATGGAATCCTGATCTCTCAAGCATAGAACTTTCGGAAGAGTGGATAAGAATGACATTTTCGAATGATAAAAGTATTTTGAAACCTATTCAGAAAATAATGCTTATGTCACGGGAGACTGCCGTAGATTATATGACTCCTTTAGGACTCAATCACATAATGAATTACAATACACACAACGGTCCTGAGCCCTGGCACGATGACCCTTTATGGACAGCATTTGATTATCATAAAGTTACCACTGACAGTATTGGGGTAGATCGTACAAGAACAGGCAGCAATGCTGTCGGACAATATCACGAACCTTTAGCAAGCACATTTAATGATCCTAAAACATGTCCGGTTAACCTTCTGCTCTGGTTCCATCGTATTCCGTGGACTTATAAGATGCCTTCGGGGCAGTATCTTTGGTATGAGATGGTCGATTATTATTACAAAGGTGTTGATGGTGTTCGGCAAATGGAAAACATTTGGAATACACTTGATGGCAAGATCGATAAAGAACGTTTCGAACACGTGAAGTCTTTACTGAAACTGCAGGAAGATGAAGCTGTATGGTGGAGAGACGGTTGTTTGTTGTTCTTCGGACAATACTCTAAAATGCCTATACCTGCCAAATACGAGCAGCCAAAGCATTCTCTAGAATATTACAAAAAGATTCCATTCCCATACAATTGGGATAGTACTCTTTTCCTTAAAAAATAAAAAAAATGAACCTGAAATATCGATTTATAAGCATGCTGTTTGCCTGCTTACTTATCTGTACGACCTATTCCCAAATAAAAGTTGCTTGTGTAGGCAACAGTATCACCGAAAATTGGGCATTGGATCAGAATGAAAAATATCCCTCTATACTTCAACGATTGTTAGGAGACGGGTATACTGTGCGTAATTATGGAATAGGAGGACGTACTATGTTGAAGTCGGGAGATCATCCTTATTGGGTAGAGGACAGATACAAAGAAGTATTGGCATGGAACCCCGATATTGTCGTTATTAAGATGGGAACTAATGATGCGAAACCTCATAACTGGATTTACAAAAATCAGTTTGAAGGAGATTATATCCAGTTTGTCAATTCTTTCAGAAAACTAGCTGCGAAGCCCCGGATATATCTCTGCTATCCGATACCGGCTTTTGAAGGCAACTCTCTGAATGTGGATGATCGTACGATTACAAATGAGATAATTCCCATTGTTAACAGGGTTGCGGAGAAAACCCGGTCGTCGGTGATAGACCTTTATTCTCCTCTGGCAGGAAAAAGCGATTATGTGTATGATAAGATACATCCGAATGTAAAAGGTACGACTGTCATGGCACGGGTGATTGCAAAGGAGATCTGTCCTCGCCGTCATTTTCCTAAACCTGCAGAATCTAAACTGGATGTTATTTTTATCGGTAACAGCATAACGGAGGGTACTTATCTGAAAAATCCACCTCCTACCGTTGCGGCATTGCTCCTCGACAGTCTGGGATATGATGTTGTTTATCGTAACTGCGGAATAAGCGGATATACTACATACGACTTTTTGCCCGGAGGTAAAGCTTTTCATAAAGTTATTGTTGCTGCTGACTCTATTCATAGGAGTGATGCCCGACTGGTATTTTCCATCAAACTCGGAACAAATGACAGTGCGTCGCATGGTACAAACGGAGCTCCTGTATCAGCGCAGCAATTCGAGACAAATATGCAATCTATAATAGATAGTCTGCATTATAGGTATTCTTCCGCAAAAATAATATTGCACAATGCCCTTTGGTATAGTCCCAATACACACAATAGTGCCGTTTACTTGCAAGAAGGACTGAACAGACTGCAGACATATCGGCCTGTTATCAGCCGGCTAGCCGAAACAAATCAGCCATTTGTAGAGATGGGAGACCGTAAAGGGTTTGATTTATTCAGGAAATATTACAAGATATACCATAAACCACAGGAGGGTAAATCGGGTATTTTTTACCTCCATCCCAATGTTGAGGGTAGTAAAGTACTCGGTCGACTGTGGGCTTTAAGTATAGATCAGGTTTTACAAAAAACGAAACATTAATTTAAATCAAAACTATGTTAACTAAGAAAAAGAAAGGAATTGTTCCTTATAAAAGGAACTTCTTGTGGCTGTTGTTTGCCTTTGGGGTGACAATGCCTTCTCAATCTACTACGAAAGACACCGGGGTTTTGGAAGCATCCTCAGTACAACAAGCTAAAAAAATAATATCGGGAACTATCGAGGACTCTTCAGGACCTCTTATTGGAGTTACCGTCCTTCTTAAAGGAAAAAAGCAAGCTACAATGACAGATCTCGAAGGGAAATTTTCGCTGGAAGCCTCTGTCGGAGATATTATCGAGATTTCTTACATTGGATATCGTAAGCAGGAGGTCAGTGTTAAGAATAATCAGGATTCTTATACAATCAAGTTGGAAGAAGACTCACATCTATTGCAAGATGTAATGGTTGTTGGATATGGTGTGCAGAAAAAATCAGATGTTACAGGAGCTATGGTCAATGTCAGCGAAAAGACATTGCGGGAAACCCCAGTGGCTAATGTGGCCTCGGCTTTGCAGGGAATTGCTGCAGGAGTTGATGTCCAGATGGATGGGGGAAGCACTCATCCTGGAGCAGTACCTACAATACGAATACGTGGCGAACGTTCGATCGGAGGACGGAATGATGCTCTTATAGTGTTGGATGGAATTCCTTTCAGCGGAAATCTGAATGATATCAATAACGATGATATTCAGAGTATCAGTATTCTGAAGGATGCATCTTCTACAGCTATTTACGGATCGCGTGGAGCAAACGGTGTAATCCTTATAACTACTAAAAAAGGAGCCAAAAGTACCTTGAAAATCAGTTATAGCGGTTATTATGGCATCACAACTGCCATAAAAGACTATAAACTGATGAATTCTGAGCAGTTTATACGACTCAAGCAGTGGGCTTTTTATAATGCCAACAGCGATAAATACACAGGACCGGACGATCCCGAAATAATGAAGCTAAACAGGGTATTTACCGATCAGTCCGAAATGGATGGCTATTATTCAGGTAACAATACTGACTGGCAAGATCTTATTTATCAGAATGGTATGACTACCAACCATCAGATTTCGATCAATGGGGGAGGAGACCGTACCACTTACAACGGGTCTGTGGGGTATTATAAAGGCGAAAATAATTTCAAGGCTCATACTTTTGAGCGTATGACGGCTAAGCTTTCTCTGGATAGTCAGGTGAGTAAAGCCATGAAGATAGGTCTATCTTCTTTGACAGGCTATATTCTGAACAACGGCGCGAACAATAATCCGATGGATCAGGCTTTGAGAGCATCTCCGTTTGCCACGCCTTATGATGCCGAAGGTATTTTGACTAAAGAACTCGCCGGAAGCGGTGGACAGGTATGGAATCCTGTATTAGACCTGCAACCCGGAGCTATAGTTGATAAACGCCGTTCATTATCGACATTCAATGTAGGATATGTAGATATTGCCCTGCCATATGGATTGAGTTACAAATTTAATGCCGGATTACAATTGAAATATGAAACGCTCGGACAGTTTGAAGGCAGCTTAACTACTAAAAGGAAAGCAAGCCAAAATAGATCCTATTCCGATCACTATTTAGGGTTGGAGTATACAATAGAAAATATATTGAACTGGAATAAGACGATAGCTAAAGACCATAATTTTTTTCTTACCGGATTGTATAGCCTACAGGAAAGACAACGTGACGGAAACTCTATAGAAGCATATAATTACTTCAATGATAATGTTGAATTTTATAATCCTTCTCCCGAGTTGGCCTTAGGGAAAACCGTTGGAGGCGGTGGTTTCGAAAAGTGGCGTATCATGTCGTTTATGGGGCGTTTAAACTATAATTTTAAAGAAAAGTACCTATTGACAGCTACTATCCGTACCGATGGATCTTCACGTTTGGCTGAAGGAAACAAATGGCACTCATTCCCTTCTGTGGCTCTTGGCTGGAATATAATGAGAGAAGATTTCATGACAAACCAAAAGGTATTATCGAATCTCAAATTAAGATTAAGCTGGGGTAATGTCGGAAGTACAGCAGTAGATCCCTATCAGACCATGTCGAAGTTGAGTACTAATAGGTATATGCTCGGAAGTGAGGGAGTTGTGGGTGTTAAACCAAGTTCGGTTCCCGATAAATCTTTAGGGTGGGAATATACAGAAACCACGAATATGGGTATAGACTTTGGATTCTTATCGAACAGAATTACCGGTACTTTGGAACTATATCAACAAAAAACAAAAGATCTGTTGTTGAAAGTAAGTCTACCGAGAACTTCTGGATATTCGAATGAATATCTAACCAATTTAGGAAATACTACAAACAAAGGTATAGAATTAAATATCAGTACAGTGAATCTGGACGGAGACGGAAAAGATAAACTTTCGTGGACAACTGATTTTAATATTTTTGCAAATCGCAATAAAGTGACGAATCTGGGTGAAGGTGTCCTGAAAGACGAGAGTAACAACCTGTATTTAGGGAAAGACCGTTGGGTAATATATTCGCTCGAAGCGGATGGATTATGGCAGGATACCCCCGAAGACATTACTTTGGCTCAATCATACGGGTACTCTACATCTGGGCCATCATCTGTAATCGGTACTGTAAAGATAAAGAATCATCATATTGATTACGAGGAAGATGGTGTAACCCCCAAAGCCAAACAGGTAATTAATGACGATGATCGGGTATATCTAGGCAGACGTTCTCCGGATTTTGAAGGTGGTATTAGCAATCGTTTCGGCTACAAAGGATTCGATCTTTCATTCCTATTCTCTTTTAAATCAGGCGGTATACTTACTTCGAGTATGCATGACAATTGGATGAATACATTAGGAGGTCGGTTTAATAATCTGAATATCGATTATTGGACACCTGAAAATACAACCGCACGTTGGCCTAAACCATCTACGGCAGGTGTTAATTACAGAAATCTTTTAGCGAGGTACGATGCTTCTTACATAAAACTGAGAAATATATCGGTTGGATATACGATTCCTAAAGATATATCATCGAAATGGAATATAGATAATGCAAGGGTATATGTAACAGCATACAATTTGTATACATGGTTCGATTCGCAGTACAAAAAAGACGGAGGAATTGATCCAGAGACTACCAGTACTGTAAACCTGAATACACCTCCGACCAGATCCTTTATTTTCGGAGTAAACTTATCATTCTAATTAAAAATAATTAAACATGAAAAAGCAATTATATTTTCTATCTATAATATGCCTGCTTGTAGGTTTCTCTTCATGTAAAGATTGGCTTGATGAAGAAAACCATTCGAGTACAACACAAGATTTTCTGAAAACACCTCAGGGTTTTAAAATGGGTGTTAATTCCGCTTATGCTGTATTGGGCAGTATGTATGGTGACGAAGGGGGGATTCATGGATTGATGAATCCGGGAACCGATGAGTTCAAGAGTGGGACAACCGAAAACCGTACGACGGCAATGTCTATATACGATCTTACCAGATATACAGCCAATAATGAGTTTCCCGGAAATATGTGGTCGTATGCATATGATAATATAAATACCCTGAACTACCTGATAGAGCATGCCGAGGAAATTCAGATCGGAAATGAATTGACATTAGTTCAAAGGACTCAGTATCTGGGAGAAGCCAAGTTTTTGAGGGCATTTCTTTATTTTAATCTAGTGCAGCAGTTCGGAGATGTAACCGTTACAACTACATTTAATGATCAGCCTTCGAGAGCTGCCGTTCGGGACGATCTGTTGAAAGCATATGATGTGATTATTTCCGATCTCGAAGGAGCCATTAAAGATTGTTCTGCCAGTCCTCAAAAGAACGGTTTGGAATCAGGACGTGCATCCGGAGCCACAGCTCAGCATCTATTGGCTAGAGTGTATCTGACTCTGGGATGGATATATGATAAAGATGCCGCAACTTATCCTAATAACAGTCATAACAAGTATTATGATCCTACCAAGGCAAAAGAATACTATCAGAAAGCTTACGATACAGCCGCTAAACTCATTACCGATGCTCCGTCATTGGGGATATATCTAATGGCGAAGTTTGCAGATGTGTTTGATGAGGCTAATGATGCCCCGTCTAATAGAAATACCGAGGCATTATTTGTGGCTCGCATGGACTGGGACTTGAATAATACATACGGACGTACATCAACTTTAAATCACTATTTTGTAAATGGATATGATTCGTATTTGGGCGAACGGAATATTAATGACGGAAGAACTTATGCATGGTTCAATCCCAATAACTATACTTATCAGGCATTCAACCTGAGAGATAAGGATACCAGATATGATGCTACATTTCAGAAAGTATGGTATGCTACCAAAAAACAAAAAGGCGGCGATATTTCATACACCATCAATGGAACAAAGGAATCTTTCAGTTGGGAATATACTGTAGTAGGTGATACAGCCCTTTATTTCCCCGGATATAAGATGTCTGCTGAAGAAATCAGGAAAAAGACTCAAAGCCGTACCGGATTGAATAAGTATATCATATTTACACCGGATGCATACGAAGGAAATAAAATATTTCCGACAATGAAAAAGTTTTTGGATAAAACCCGTGCCCAATACAATGATAATTCGGACCGCTCATATGTTATCTTTCGTTTGGCGGAAACATATTTGCTGGCTGCCGAAGCTGCTTATAAACTAAGCGATAAAGGAAATGCGGCCCGCTATATAAATGAGGTAAGAGAACGTGCTCGAAATAAGGAAACTTCTTCCGTTGGAGCATTGGATGTAACTGCGTCTGATATCACTCTCGATTTTATACTCGAAGAGCGTACTCGTGAACTTCTAGGTGAACATTGCAGGTGGGCAGATCTAGCTCGTACAGGTACTCTGTTGAAACGTGTAAGACTTTATGACGATGGGCAAGCTAAAACCAATATTGCAGATAAGCATCAGCTCAGACCGATTCCTCAGAGTCAGATAAACAGAGTAACAGTGGGTGAACCGTATCCGCAGAATTCAGGATGGTAACCCGAGATATTAATATATAGTTTGTAACAAGCTGGGATACCGGCTTGTTATTATTACATATATAAACATTCCTCTTATATAATAAAGATATAGAAATGAATAAATTACGAAAGCAATTATTTGCTGTGTTCTGTCTGATATCCATACCTTGGGTGTCGGCAGCAGAGAAAGTAGAGCCCGTTGATTATGTAAACCCGTTGACCGGAACATTATCGAAGTTCGAATTATCTACCGGAAATAATTATCCGGTAATAGCTCGTCCGTGGGGTATGAATTTTTGGTCACCTCAGACGGGAAAAATGGGCGATGGATGGCTGTATACTTATACTGCCGATAAAATCAGAGGTTTCAAGCAGACTCATCAGCCTAGTCCGTGGATGAATGATTACGGTCAATTTTCGATTATGCCTATTACCGGTAAAATAACTTTTGACGAAGATAAACGAGCTAGTTGGTTTTCTCATAAAGCAGAAGTTGCAAAACCATATTATTATAAAGTGTATCTGGCAGATCACGATATTACGACCGAGATTACACCGACCTCTCGAGCTGCAATGTTCAGAATCACTTTTCCCGAGAGCACAAACTCTTATATAATTGTCGATGCTTTCGATAAGGGATCCTTCGTCAAAATAATACCGGATGAAAATAAAATAATAGGATATACTACCAGAAATAGTGGAGGTGTACCCGAAAATTTTAAGAATTATTTTGTTATTAAGTTTGATAAAGCATTTACTTACAAAGCAGTTGTTGATGATAACGAGATATTGAAGGGTGAGACCGAAGTTTCAACAAACCATGCAGGAGCTGTAATTGGATTCCAAACCCGAAGAGGAGAAAAGATCCATGCGAAGGTAGCATCTTCCTTTATTAGCTACGAACAGGCTGAGCAGAATCTGAAAGAACTGGGAAGTGATACATTTGATGAATTAACAGACAAAGGACGTGACGAGTGGAATCAGGTTTTGAGTAAGATCGAAGTAGAAGACGATAATCTAGATCATTTGAGAACATTTTATTCCTGTCTTTATCGATCGGTACAGTTTCCTCGTACTTTTTATGAAATAAATGCTCAGGGAGAGGTTGTACATTATAGCCCTTTTACAGGAGAAGTATTACCCGGATATATGTTTACCGATACAGGTTTCTGGGATACTTTCCGTTGTCTTTTTCCGTTCTTAAATCTTGTTTATCCTTCGATAAACGAAAAGATACAGGCGGGATTGGTCAATGCTTACAACGAAAGCGGTTTCTTACCGGAATGGGGAAGTCCGGGACACCGTAATATTATGATCGGGCAAAATTCGGCATCGGTTGTTGCTGATGCTTTCGTCAAAGGGCTCAAAGGATATGATATAGAACAATTATGGAAAGCGGTAACTCGTGGAGCTAATGACCACCTGAAAGAAACGGCTTCGGGCAGGGTAGGATATGAGTATTACAATAAATTGGGGTATGTGCCCAATAATGTAAGTGTTGGGCAAAATGTTGCCCGCACTCTCGAATATGCTTATAATGATTGGTCTATATATCAGTTAGGGAAAGTATTAGGTAAGTCTGCAAATGAATTGGAGCAATATAAGAAGGGAGCATTGAATTATAAGAATGTCTATAATCCTAAGTATAAAATGATGTGCGGTAAGGATGACAAAGGTGTATTCAATCCACAGTTTAAACCTGAAGACTGGAGTAATGAGTTTTGCGAGGGGAACAGTTGGCATTGGAGTTTTTGTGTGTTTCATGATCCGCAAGGACTTATTGATTTAATGGGAGGTAAGGACACTTTTAATCAGATGATGGATTCTGTATTTATCATCCCCAGTTATCTGGGGATCAACAGCCGTAATATAATACATGAAATGAGGGAGATGCAGGTAATGGATATGGGGCAATATGCTCATGGAAATCAACCGATACAACATATGCCCTATTTATACAACTATTCGGGCGAACCATGGAAAACACAGTTCTGGGTACGTGAAATTATGGAAAAACTGTACAATTCTAATCCTGATGCATATTGTGGTGATGAAGATAATGGACAAACGTCGGCTTGGTATGTATTCTCTGCAATGGGATTTTATCCTGTTTCGCCCGCTACAGACGAGTATGTATTGGGTGCTCCTCTTTTTAAAAGTGTGAAAGTCAATCTTGAAAATGGCAAAAGTATTTTAATAAAATCGATGAATAATTCGAAAGATAACCGCTATGTGAAATCTGTAAGATTAGGAAAGAAAGTCTATTCGAAAAACTATTTTACACACAAGGACTTGACCGGAGGTGCCGAGATTATTTTTGAGATGTCTTCGGTCCCCAATAAAAATAGAGGTACGAACGATGTGGATTATCCGTATTCTTTTTCGAAAGAATTGGAAGGTTCAAAATAAATAAAACTAAAATATGAGAAAGGTTTTACTACTAGCAGTTATTTGTTTAGGATTTAGTGGTATGTACGGGCAGAGAAAGATCGAGCTGTTGTCTCCCGATAAGGCTATTAAGTTAGAATTGAATATCTCCGAAAAGATTTATTATTCTATATCATATGACAAGGATATTCTGCTTCAAGACAATAGTTTGTGCTTAAACTTGAAAGATGAGAATTTGGGATTAAATCCAAAACTGTCAAAAGAGCGGAGAGCTTCTGTTAATGAAATTTTATCCCCGATTGTTCCTTTAAAATTTTCAAGTGTAAAGAACGAATATAATGAGCTTAGCCTTGATTTTAAAGGTGGATATATTGTTGAATTCAGAGCCTTTAATGATGGTATTGCTTATCGATTTGTAACGAAGAAAAAGGGTGATATAGAGATTTTGGGAGAGGATTGTTCTATAAATTTTCCGAAAGACTATTTGCTGCATCTGCAACAACCCGGAGGATTCAAAACGGCATATGAGGAAGTATATACACATATAAATAGCAATGTGTGGAAATCGTCTGATAAAATGTCGGTATTGCCGGTATTGATAGATACTAAAGACGGATATAAAATACTGATGTCTGAATCTGATCTGTATGATTATCCTTGTATGTTTGTGAAAAGTAACGGCAGCAATAGCATGTCGTCTACATTTCCGAAAGTTCCAGTTAAGTTTGGTGAGGATGGTGATCGAAGCGTGAAAATATTGGAAGAAGCCGGTTATATTGCCAAAACAAGAGGTGACAGATCATTTCCCTGGCGTTATTTTGTAATAACTAAAGAGGATAAAACAATATTGGAGAATACCATGACTTATAAGCTTGCCTCTAAGAATATAATTGATGATACTTCATGGATCAAACCCGGTCAGGTAAGCTGGGAATGGTGGAATGATGCGTCTCCTTATGGAGATGATGTTGATTTTGTTTCGGGATATAATCTGGATACCTATAAATATTATATCGACTTTGCTTCGAAATTCGGAATACCGTATATTATTATGGACGAAGGATGGGCACTAAGTACGCTTGACCCCTATACTCCAAATCCCAAGGTAGATGTACATGAGCTTATCCGTTATGGAAAAGAAAAGAATGTAGGTATTGTCCTTTGGTTGACATGGCTTACAGTAGAAAATAATATGGCTCTTTTCAAAACCTTTGCCGATTGGGGGGTAAAAGGAGTTAAAATTGATTTTATGGATCGCAGCGACCAATGGATGGTTAATTTTTATGAGAGAGTTGCTGTAGAGGCGGCTAAGTATCAGTTATTTGTTGATTTTCACGGGTCATTTAAACCTGCAGGACTCGAATATAAATATCCGAATGTATTATCTTATGAAGGAGTCAGAGGCATGGAGCAAATGGGTGGATGCACTCCTGATAATAGTATCTATCTCCCGTTTATGCGAAATGCGGTAGGTCCGATGGATTATACCCCCGGTGCAATGATCAGCATGCAGCCTGATGTTTACAGTGCGCAGAGACCCAACTCGGCTAGTATCGGAACAAGGGCTTATCAACTTGCTTTATTCGTTATTTTTGAGAGTGGGCTTCAAATGCTGGCCGATAATCCTACTTTGTATTATCGAAATCTCGATTGTACAGAGTTCATAACCCAGGTTCCAACGACTTGGGATGAAACTAAGGTTCTCGAAGCCAAGGTTGGTGAATATGCTGTTGTTGCCAAACGGAAGGGTAGTATCTGGTATATTGGAGGAATGGCAAATGGAAGTAAAGAGAGAACCTTTGAGTTGAATATGGATTTTCTCAATACCGGACAGGTGTATAAGATGACTTCTTTCGAAGATGGGATAAATGCAGGACGTCAGGCTATGGATTACAGACGAAAAGAATCAAACGTAGTATCTGTTGATAAAATTACTATTAAGATGGTAAGAAATGGCGGTTGGGCTGCTGTATTGAAATAAAACACATCTTATTCTGAAATTTAAAATGAACCTCAACGTTTGGATAAAAAACGTTGGGGTTCATATATATGGCTATAAGAATTTTTAAATTCCAGCTCTCTGGTAATTAGCCTGGATCTTAATAATCGCTTTCACTAGCTGATCTATTTCCTGCTTTGTATTATAAAATGAAAAAGAGGGGCGCACGGTTGCTTCCAGTCCGAACCGACGGAGTGACGGTTGAGCGCAATGGTGTCCCGAGCGTACGGCAATACCTTCTTTATCCAATAGTTGGCCTACTTCTATGGTAGGGATTCCTTCTAAAATAAAAGATACTACACTTATTCGTTCTTTGGGATTACCGATAAGATTCAATCCTGGGATTTCACTGAGGCGTTTGCGTGCATACTCAGTCAATTCGTGTTCGTATTTTTCAATCTTTTCTAACCCTATTTTTTTTACATAGTCCAAGGCAATACCAAGTCCGACAGCATCGGCAACATTGGGTGTTCCCGCCTCAAATCTGGCAGGAGGGGCATTGAATTGAGTTTCTTCCAATGTCACATCCTTTATCATGTTCCCGCCGCCTTGCCATGGTGGTAAAATAGAGAGCAGTTCTTTCTTTCCATAGACTATACCTATTCCGTTGGGACCATATACTTTATGTCCTGAGAATACAAAGAAATCGCAATCAAGATTCTGAACATCTACTTTTGTATGAGCTATTGATTGTGCCCCATCTATTACTACGCGGGCATTGTATCGTTTGGCTATCTCTATTACTGTTTTTACCGGGGATATAGTTCCGAAGGTATTATTTACCTGTCCGATAGATACTATCTTGGTACGGGGACTAATCATCCGCTCGTATTCTTCCAATATAATGTCGCCCTTGTCATCTACCGGAATAGCCAGCAACTTCGCTTTTTTCTCTTTAGCAAGTTGTTGCCATGGAACTATATTAGCATGATGATCGAGAGTCGAAACTATTATTTCGTCTCCTTCCTGAATGTATTTCCAGCCGAATGTCTGGGTTATCAGATTTATGCCTTCTGTAGTGCCTCTCACAAAGATTATTTCCTCGGATGAGGAGGCATTGATGAATTTCTGAACCTTTTCTCTTGCATTCTCATAGGCATCCGTAGACCGCCCGGCTAATGTATGCGCAGCTCTATGAATATTTGAATTGTCGGTTGCATAAAAACGTGCTATCTCATCAATTACAACCTGTGGCTTTTGAGTTGTAGCGGCATTGTCAAACCAGATCAAAGGCTTTCCATTTACTCTCTGATGCAGGATCGGAAAGTCTTGGCGGATTATCTCAGGGTCGAATACTTCCTGTGTGGCAGTCTTAGATAGCGAAGTTTCATCAAAAAATGAATTAACTCCATATTCGTTAGCCCCAAATTCTTCTGATGCTGATCTATTTAGACTATAATCTCGAACTTTCTCGGGATTAGAAGCCAATTGATCATCAAAATAGAAGTTGCTCAGTTCATTGACAAGTGGTACACCTTTTTGCAAGGAAGTAAATGAAGCAAAAACACTCTCGAGGTTAATATCATCCGGAATCAATTCGGATACATTATTCTCTTGACTTTCGGCTGTTAATATCTTTTCGGCAATTTCCCGCAGTTTGCTTACATCATTAAAATCAGTAGGGTAGGACTGTGGATGATAATCTTCAATCATAGATTCGGCTATTTTTCTACCGCATTGCGATGTTGGTAATTATGGTAAAATCCGACTTCTACATTTTCGAGAACGGCAATTGCATCATCAGTTAATGATGCTAAAGAAAAATACTTGGTAAGCAGATAAGATGCTACACCGAACTTATCTAGTCCCATCAAACGAGCGGATAAGCTGGGGGCAATCTCTCCCGGTATTCCAGCCTGATGAAGTCCGACTACACCTTGCTCCTTTTCTCCGATTCGCACAAGAATAATTTCGGTTGAACCAACTCCTCGATTAGTCAGGTATTGTCCTTTTATTTCCAGTTTATCACTGGGGATAATAGGAACTCCCCGCCAGAGTATAACAGGTACACCGAATAAGTGTGTTGTTACCGGAGGAACTCCCCGCCATGTGCATTCCCGTTCGAAAGCTGCGATAGCACGAGGATGAGCAATAAAGAACGATGGATTTTTCCATACTAAAGACAATAGCTCATCTAAATCATCGGGTGTCGGCGAACCATAGCGTGTACTGATTCTGTATCCGGGTTCTACACTGTTCAAAAGTCCGAAGTATCGGTTATTAATCAATTCCCATTCTTGACGTTCACGGACACTTTCTATGCTTAAGCGCATTTGCTGTTCGAGCTGATTATATGGATTGTTATATAAATCCGAAACACGGGTATGAACTCTTACTACTGTTTGAAGAGTGTTGAGTGAATATTCTCTCGGATTTTCTTCGTAATCAATATATGTTTCGGGTATAATATTATCTTCTTCATGTCCGGATACCAGGTCGATATGTTTTTCGCCATGTGTATTTACGGTTGCACGTAAGCGTAAATGTTCGTCTACCGCTTTCTGAAATTCATCTCTAAAGTTGGGTACGTCATGAATAATACCTTCAAGCTCTGAACTACTCAATGTGAAATATACCCCATTAGTAACACTCTTTACTGTAACGGATGATGCTTTGTCGGAAAGTAAATCTGCTTCCCCAAAATACTCGCCTTCAGATAATAATGCTATGCGGAGATTCTCGCCATGAGGTCCTTTGCTGTATATTTCAGCCTGTCCTTGAGCAACAATGAAAAATTTCTGGCTATCCTTTCCTTCTTTTATAAGGTATTCACCGAGAGATACTTCCTTTATTTCAAATTTTTCGGCAAGACGGTTTACAATACTTTCTTCGATGTGTGAAAATAAAGGTATTCGACGAAAAGAACTGGCACTGAAAGCAGGTACTCCATCGTAAAATTCGATATCTATCCTTTCTGCTTTTTTCAATTCGACTTTTGTCCGGTTTACCCTATAAGTTCCGGAGTCGACCTGTACCCATGGCAAAAGTTTTAGTAACAAACGAGGGGTGATAGACCCCATCTGAGGAGGTGTTTTGGTAGTCGTTGCCAACTTGCGTGCTGTAGCTGTAGTAACACTACGCTGTAAATCATTTTTTGCCATAGTTATTATTATTTTTGTATAGTTACTTTGTGTATATTTTCTTTTACATGTTCGATCCCTATTACGGTATACCCTTGTTCGGTTGTAGTTCGGGGCACGTTTTCGAGAGGTTCTCCTTCAACTAAAAATACTTCGAGTAGATCACCTTGTTTTAGTTTTGCTAATTCTATTTTTGTTTTTACAAAAGTCATCGGACAATGTTCTTTTGTTATGTCTAATTGATATGTAGCCATTATGATAATGTTTATTGTATTTAAATAAATAAGGTTTGTCCGTCATCTGCCATTTTCAGAAATGTCGCAACACCTAATACATCTTTAACTTCGGGAATAAAATCTTCTTTGTTCAGACCTAGTATGTGCATAGCCATTTCGCAGGCATACAGATTCACTTCGAGTATTTTAGCCGAGTCAACCAATTCTTCGAGTGTGGCTACATTATTCTTTTTCATGAGAGAACGGAATATTTTAGGACTGATTCCTCCGAAGTTAAGACGGCTTACAGGAGCAGCTTTTAATCCACCCATAAAAAATCCGAAAAGTTTAGTCAGAGGAGACTTTCCCAGAAAACTGCGTCCCTGTTTTTTCTTGATAGCATTAAGCCCCCAAAATGTAAAAAAAATGTTGACCTCATATCCTACAGCCGCTGCCCCTGTTGCCAGAGTAAAAACAGCAGTTAATTTGTCGAAGTCGCCGCTAAAGCTGATGATTGATAATTTTTTTTGCATAGTAAATTATTCAGGTTGATGAAATAAAAGAGTCGACAGGTATCTCTCTCCTGTGTCTGGTAATACTACAACAATTTGTTTTCCTTTATTTTCGACTCGCTTAGCGATCTGAATAGCAGCGTATACTGCCGCTCCTGAAGAAATGCCGATTATCAGACCTTCATTGACAGCCAGTTGTCTACCTGTTTCAAAAGCATCTTCGTTTTTTACTTTAAATATCTCATCAACAACTGTCGGATCGTATATCTCCGGAACAAAACCTGCTCCTATCCCTTGTATCTTATGTGGTCCAGATTTGCCTCCGGATAATACAGGCGAGTCGAACGGTTCCACTGCTATGATCTTTATCCGTGGATTGAGCTTTTTCAGAGCCTGACCAACGCCCGAAACTGTACCTCCGGTTCCTACACCTCCTACGAATATATCCACTTTTCCATAAGTATCGTTCCATATTTCTTTGGCGGTTGTTTCGCGGTGCATCTTCGGATTGGAAGGGTTAAGAAATTGCTGTAAAACTACGGCTCCAGATGTAACAGATTTTAATTCTTCAGCTTTGCGTATAGCTCCCCCCATACCTTCATGTCCCGGTGTTAAAACGAGTTCAGCACCGAGGGCTTTTAATAAGCTGCGGCGTTCTACACTCATGGTATCCGGCATTGTAAGTATAATTTTATAACCTTTGGATGCTGCAACAAGAGCTAAAGCAATACCGGTATTTCCACTGGTCGGTTCTATTATTACGCTGTTTTTTTTGAGAATTCCTTTCTGTTCGGCATCTTCAATCAGAGCCAAACCGATGCGGTCTTTCACACTGCGCCCGGGATTGAGATATTCTAACTTTGCTATAATCTGTGCATTTAATTTAAATTTGTGTTCAATTGCGGTTAATTCCAATAGGGGAGTATTACCTATTAATTCTGTTATTGCTTTTGCGATCTTAGCCATAATGATGTAATATTTATATTGCAAATAAATAGAATTTTGTATGTTCGGAAAATACCATCTTTAAGGTATATTAAAAAGCTATAAGATCCCTTTTTGAGGTGCTTATAGCTTTTAATATAAGCTTATTACCTATCTTTGAAACAAAGCGATATCAAACTACAGATCAACTTTTCTTACATTCAATAATGCTTGTTATTTCAGTGCTTATAGGGATAAGCCGTCTGAAAGTTAATTAGGTCTTTGTCAGTGGTTCTTTTGTTTCATTCAGGGTTCTCTTTAATTCGGGCATCAGTACGCTATTGCTGCTTTCTTGCTATATTATCTCCCGATATTCAGATGAATATGATATATATTGATTTAATCTGAATTATGGCAAAAATTTATTTTGTATTAAATGGATTCTTAGAGGAATTACGCGCTTTTTATATATTAATATCTTTCTTACACTTTTGGAGTTGTTAGTAATTACAACGAAAGATGTACTTCATATGATTACGATTTGATTGTAAAGCATCAATTAAATATAGAAAGGCCAGTAGATATATCTATTGGCCTTTTTTATGTTAAAGTATTGTCATATAGTATTCAAAGAGCTGTATTACACATTCGTGTTACAAATCTACCTGCTTTTGATACGATTCGGCTAGAGAGCTTTGGTGTTCTCAGATACCTTTGTTCTCGTTAAAATATTAATAAACCTAAATCTTTGCCAAATTGATGGATCAGAAATTATTTTTGAGAAAAAGTAGACTGAAGTTTTTCACTTTACTTTTCCTTCTGTGCTTTATTCCACATTTATCAGCACAGAATAAGACTGTACAGGGTACTATTATCTCAGCAACGGATAAAGAACCTGTTATCGGAGTTTCGGTTGTGGAAACCGGTACAACGAATGGAACCATAACCGATATAGATGGAAAATATTCTTTGCAAGTAGGTTCAAATGCAACCATAACAATTTCTTATATCGGATTCAAAACTCAGAATATTTCAGTCAACAACCGGAGTACAATAGATGTGGTTCTGGAAGAAAATGCATTATTGCTTAATGAGGTGGTTGCAGTAGGCTATCGTACTGAAAGAAAGGCTGACTTAACAGGCGCTGTATCTGTCGTAGATGTAAAAGATATGATGTCTGCTTCGGAAAATAACCCGATGAAAGCCTTACAAGGACGTATACCTGGTATGCAGGTTACAGCCGATGGTAATCCGAGTGGGTCGGCAACAATAAAGATCAGAGGTGTTGGTACCTGGAATAATACCGATCCTCTTTATATAATAGACGGTGTTGCTTCTACTTCAGGAATGCACGAACTCAATTCAAATGACATTGAAAGTATACAGGTTCTTAGAGATGCTTCTTCTGCAAGTATTTACGGATCGAGGGCGGCCAATGGTGTCATCATTGTGACAACTAAAAAAGGAAAGAAAGGGGCCCTTAAAGTGAATTTTGATGCTTATGTTACTGCATCTATGTATAATAATAAAATAGATGTATTGAGCTCTAAAGAGTATGCTCAGGTATTAGGACAGGCATACATTAATAGTGGCGAAAATCCGAATTCTAATAATCTCGGTATAGTATATGACTTAGGAACCGCATCGGATGGCCGCTCAACTATTAAAAATGTTTATTTCCCCGAATATTTAGATAAAGCCAAAACAATGAAACCTGCTAATACCGACTGGTTTGACGAAATTACCAGAACCGGAGTTATGCAGTCTTATAATTTATCGATAAGTAATGGTAATGAAAAAGGCTCGTCTTATTTTTCTTTGGGGTACTTAGACAATAATGGTTTGGTTAAATATACAGACTTCTCGCGAATTTCGGCGAGAATGAATACAGACTATAAATTACTTGACGGACTTATTACCATAGGAGAAAATTTTACTTTAAACAGAACTACCGAAGTTACACAACCTTATCAGATTGTTGAAGCTGCTTTGATTGCAGTTCCGTTTATACCTGTGAAGACAGACGATGGATCAAATTGGGGTGGACCTATTACCGGATTACCAGACAGGCAAAACCCTGCTCGCTTGGTTTATGATAACAGAGATAATTCATACCGGTATTGGAGAGCTTTAGGTAATGCTTATATAAATGTAAATCCGTTGAAAGGATTAAATGTTCGTTCTAGTTTTGGTCTTGATTATGGTAATTACTATAAACGAACTTTAACTTATTCTTATCAGGACGGATATGTGACCAATACAACTAATAAGTCAACAATGGAACAGGCTCATTGGACAAAATGGTCTTGGACAAATACCGCGACATACGATTTTCAGATAGGGAAAAACCGGGTTGAAACTTTGTTAGGACACGAGATGTTCAGGCAGGAAGACATTAATATGTCAGCTTCGCGCGAAGATTATATAACTCAGAACCCTGATTATATGTGGCCTGATGCCGGAACCGGAACCAGTGAAGGGACTGGTAAGTCTGACGGATATTCGTTAATGTCATTTTTCGGAAAAGTAAACTATGCCTACGATGATAAATATCTGGCTTCGGTTACCTTACGTCGTGATGGTTCTTCTCGATTCGGAAAGAATAACAGATGGGGTACATTTCCGGCATTTAATCTAGGATGGAGGTTGTCTCAGGAGAAATTCATGGAGAATTACAAAGATATATTCACTGATCTCAAATTCCGTTTCGGATGGGGACAGAATGGTAATCAGGAAATGAATACAATGGCTATATATCGCTATTACGTAACAGATTATGGTAAAAGTGATCCGACTTGGAATGCGGTTTGGGGTACAGCATATGATTTTTCAGGTACGGGATCGGGGTTACTGGCTTCGGGCATAAAGAGAGTACAGATCGAAAATCCTGATTTGAAGTGGGAAACTACAACCCAGACAAACTGGGGATTTGATTTTGCTTTGCTTGATAATAGGTTGTACGGTACTTTAGAATATTATATCAAAAACACGAAAGATATATTATACAGTCCAGGATATTCGGCTATAAAAGGAGAAGGAGCCGCCAAATGGTATAATGGGGCCAACACCGAAAATAAAGGGGTAGAGTTTTCTCTGGGTTATAGAGGTAAAACATCTTTCGGTTTGGAATATGATATAGCAGGGAATATTTCGACAAATAAAAATAAAGTGACCAAAGTACCCGATGCAGTATTAAATGATTTCGGAGGAAACGGAACTTATGATAATATAATAGGCCGTCCGTATGGTTCGTATTATGGTTATGTTGCTGATGGTATTTTCAAAACACAGGAAGAGTTGAATCAGCATGCAAAGCAAGACGGAAAAAATATAGGACGTATCCGTTATCGTGATGTTAATAATGACGGAGTTATAAATGAAAAGGATCAGACATGGTTGGGCGACCCATATCCTGATTTCTCATATGGATTGAATATTAATCTGGCTTATAAAAACTTTGATTTGGTGATGTATTTTCAAGGAATACATAATGTTGATGTAGTGAATCAGTTGAAGTATGTGACCGATTTCTGGAGTGTTTCGGATACCCGCTCCAATAAAGGACGGCGTTTGTTGAATGCTTATGATCCCGTAACAAACCCCGACTCTAATATTCCGATGATAACAAACTCTGATTCAAACAACGAAGCCCGTTTTTCAACTTATTATCTTGAAAATGGCTCTTTCTTGAAATTAAGGAATGTTCAGCTTGGTTATAATATACCATCTCATATTTTGAGTAAAATAAAATTGAGCAGTTTGAGAACCTATGTAAGTGCTCAAAATCTATTTACTATAAAAAGTAGAAGCTTTAATGGTGTTGATCCTGAAAACCCTTCATGGGGGTATCCTATACCTATGACTTTTACTTTTGGGTTAAACCTTTCTTTCTAACCATATAAGATTCTGAAAATGAAAAAAATATATAGATATCTATTAGTTGGTACAGCATTTATGCTTACTTATACATCGTGTAATTTTCTCGATCATGATCCGCAGGGTACTCTCGATGGAGACTTAGCCGAAAATCAGGTTGAGGCATTAGTTACATCTGCCTATTCTGCTTTAGGTAATGATCATTACGATAAACCTTTCAGTTTATGGCCATATGGAAATGTACGCTCAGACGATGCTTATAAAGGAGGAAATGATATCAATGACATTGCTACATTTCATTATTATGAGACATCACAAAATATTCAGACTACGTTTTCTGAGCCTAATGATTTGTGGTATTATTGTTATGTAGCTATATCCAGAACTAATCAGGCTCTTGCTGCATTGGAGAACACAACAACAGAAAAATTTCCGAATAAAGATATTCGGATGGGAGAAATGTATTTTATCAGAGGTCATTTTTATTTTATGTTGAAAGAGTTGTTCGGACATATTCCGTTTGTGGATGAAACTGTACTTCTCGATAACTATGACAATATTGATAATAAACTATCGAACGATGATCAGTGGGCATGGATATGCAACGATTTTGAAAAAGCATACTCTTTACTGCCTGAGACGAAGAAAGAAGTAGGAAGAGCCGATAAATATGCTGCTGCTGCATATCTGGCTAAGGCCCGTTTGTACAAAGCATACCGTCAGGATGAAAAGAACAGTGTAACAGAAATCAATGCCGATGATTTAAAAGAGGTTGTAAAATATGCTGACATTGTGCTTAACTCGGGTATTTACGGATTAGAATATGATATTGCTTACAATTTCTTGCCGGGAAGTTATGAAAACGGTAAAGAATCTGTTTTTGCTATACAGTATTCAAAAGATGATGGGACAATGTTTGGCCGTCTCAATTGGGGTGATGTATTATCAGTGCCGATGGGGCTTGGATGCTGTGATTTTCATAAACCAAGTCAGAATTTGGTTAATGCCTTTAAAACGGATGCTTCGAGCGGACTTCCTCAATTCGATACATATAATGATAAAGATTATGATGTAAGTACAAGCGCCGCAGATCCCCGATTATTCCATACTGTTGCTATTCCGGGATTGCCGTATAAGTATAATCAGGAGCTGATTTATGAAGAAGGATGGAACCGCAATCCTACAGTATATGGATATTATGCATCTCTAAAAGAAAATGTAGATCCTACGTGTGATTGTTTTGTGAATGTTTCTCCATTTTATGGAAATACAAAGAATCGGATTGTATTGCGTTATGCTGATGTTATTTTAATGAAAGCCGAGGCTCTTATTGAACTGAATAGGGCAGGGGAAGCACTTCCTTTGATCAACCAGATCAGAGAACGAGCTAAAAGAAGTACAACCTTCACTAATTATGCTCCTAATATGAAAATCTCTGTTTATGAGCCTGGTAAGAATTGTACATGGACAACAGATTTTGCCCGTCAGGCTTTACGTTGGGAGCGTCGTTTAGAGTTTGCAATGGAGGGTAGCCGTTTCTTTGATCTTGTACGTTGGGGAATTGTTTCTGATGTCATAAATAATTATTATTCGACAGAAGCAAGTAAGCGTTCTTATTATTCTTCCGCACGGTTTACCAAGAATAAAAATGAGTATCTCCCTATACCTAACCAACAGATTGTATTTGTTAATGGAATATACAAGCAAAATTATGGTTGGTAATACATCCTTTCACATAACAAAATATAATACAATGAAAAAGTATATATCTTATATATTAACGATCTGCACATCAATATTTCTTCTTGCAATTTTCACATCTTGTGACGACGACAAAAGAGATGAACTGGACTTGTCGGGCAGTGTAAATATCACTTCATTCAAAGCTAATGGAGTAGAGGGTGTAATTGATGAAAGTTCGAAGCCCTCGACAATACAGATATACTTACCTTGGTCATATGATCTTACAAATCTGAAAATAGACGCTCAGGTTTCAGAGGGAGCTGTTGTGTCTCCGGGTATTACAAATAATACCGATTTGTCTGCATCAAAAACATATCGAGTGATCAACGGTAATCTCTACAACGATTATTCAGTTAGTGCATCATATAGTAAAATACTGACATTCACCATTGATACTTATTCTGGAACAATAGATAATGATGCTAAGACGATAGTTGTAAAATATCCTGTAGGAGAAGATCTTACTGCATTGAAACCTAAATATACAGCGACACCCGGAGCAACTGTTTCTCCGAGTTCAGGTAGTGCTGAGGATTTTACAAATCCCGTAAAATATAGTATATCTTATATGGGTGAATCTGTAGTATATACTGTTACAGTAGTACCGACAAATTTTAGTCCTGTCGGTTTTTTGGGAACAGCGGCATCTTCGTCCGATATCGAAAATGAAGACGAAAAAGCAGCTTATGACTGGTTCGTGAAGAATGTTCCTAATGCTGAGTATATATCTTTTTCAGATATTAAAAGTGGAACTGCATCATTATCCAAATACAGTGTGTTGTGGTGGCATTTAGATGGAACAACCAGAGATTTACCTGCGATAACAACATCATCGGATGTATTGACTCCGTTGAAAAGCTATTTAGAAAATGGAGGTTCATTTTTCCTTTCATCTTGGGCTGTCAAATATGCAGCATCGATAGGTGCTACTAAAGACGGAAAAGAAGCAAACAATCTGTGGGGAGAGACTAATGGAGCCGAAGCTGTTACATTGAGTGAAGATTGGGGTATTTGTTTTACCGGTCACGAATCGCATGCCGTATTTACAGGTTTGTCTAAACCTGCCGGTGTGAATAATAAAGTATATCTGTTAAGTTCCGGATTGAAGGTAAGAGCTCATAATGCGTTATGGAATTTTGCCGAAGATTGGGTTGATTATAAATCGAAATCAGCTTGGGAAGCAGGTAACGGTGGTGTTGGATTGGCTAGTTTCCAGTGGGATGATGCGAATAGCAGCAGGGCTGTTATGTTTGAATATCCGAAGTCAGAAAGTAAAGGCGGCGTCATTTGTTTCGGAGGAGAGGCTTATGATTGGGCTGTAGTTGGTACGAATAAATACCAAAGTAATCTTGAAAAAATAACCTCTAATATTATAGATTATTTACAACAATAAATCTAAGAATAACAGCGATTCCGGATTCCGGAATATTGGATTCGGGATCGCCTAATTTTATAATAATATGAAAATCAAGAATTCCCTATTATATATATCATTCAGCATCTTATCATTGAGTGCATGTAATGATGACCATAATTATGTAAGTAATGATCCGGATGCAGCTCCATCGGGAACATTGAGTTATTATGATGTGAATGATCTGTCACAGAATTATTCAATGTTCTATAAACCTTCTCACGGTTGGGTGGGAGATCCAATGCCTTTTTATGAAAATGGAACATTCCATGTTTTTTATCTTCAGGATACTCGTCCGGCTCCGGCTACGTTTCACCCTTGGTATAAAGCAACGACAGCCGATTTTCTGTCTTACACAGATGATGGTGAAATGATTCCTTGCGGAGCAGATAATTCGCAGGAAGATGCTTTAGGAACAGGAGCTGTATTCAAAAATGGTAATATTTATTATGCTTTTTATACAGCACATAATGGAGATTTAGATCCAAAAGAATTTATCTATCTGGCTACTTCTTCAGATCTTAAAACTTGGACAAAACAACCTTCTTTTTCATTCAGAGCCCCTGACGGGTATGATCGTAATGAATTTAGAGATCCTTTCATTCTAAAGGAAGGTAATGAGTTCAAAATGTTAGTTAGTACTAGAGCTGATGTTGGTGGCGCATGGAAGGGAGTGATAGCTCAATTCAAGTCGAATGATTTATTGAATTGGGAAATCGACACTGCAACCCCTTTCTTTTATATAGATGATAATGAGTTCATGGTCGAATGTGCAGATGTGTTTATTGAAAACGGTTATCAGTATATTGTATATTCGGGAATAGATTCACGCTTGGTACACTATAAATACAGAAAACAAGGAGCCCTGACTTGGACTACTCCTGCTAACAATGCTTTAGATGGAATTACATTTTATGCAGCAAAAACGGCAAGCGACGGTACATCCCGCTATCTTTTTGGTTGGGCACCTACCCGTACAGGAAACAATGATTCGTCGGATTTTAGCTGGGGAGGTTCTTTAGTTGTACATCAGCTGAATCAAAATTCGAATGGAACATTGTCTGTGATAATGAATAATTTGATTGATCAAAAGCTTGTAAATGGTGTAGAATTGAAAATAACAGGAAGCTATTCTTCTCAGGCTGTGTCCGATTCTTATACATTAAAGGGAACAGAAACGGCTCAGGACTATATTACATTCGATAGATTAACAGGTATCAACAAAATTAAAACAACGATAAAACCTTCAACGGCAACGAAATTTGGCTTTGAATTCGGAGCATCGGGTAATAGACGCGAAGTCTTTGCCTTGCAATTTGATACAGAAGCTAAGAAAATTGAATTAAATAAGGTATTAAGACTTGATGGTACGAGTGAAACCATTACATCTGTAGAGTTACCAATTAGCAGTAATGGCGAATATAATGTGACCTTACTGATAGAAAATTCGGTATGTGTGTTATATGTAAATGATAAGATTGCTTTTACAAACCGTATTTATGCGATGAACCAGAATGCTTGGGGAATTGTGTCTAATAACGGAGAGGTTACGTTCTCTAATGTAAAGATTTATAAATAAGAAATATTATATATGAAGATAAATAAATTAAATACCGGAATTGTCGTATCTGCTATGTTGTTGATGAGTTGCTCATCTCAAGATATTATGATAGATGATTTTGAATCGGGTACATTTGATAAATGGAAAGTTGAAGGAGATGCTTTTAGCAGTACCCCGGCAAAAGGAAGTTTTCCCGGCCAACAGGATGTAAAAGATTTCCAAGGAACTTATCTCGCTAATAGTTTCAATGGAGGAGATGATTCGAGAGGAACATTGTTGTCGAAGGATTTTACAATAGAGCGTAACTATATCAATTTTTTATTAGGAGGAGGTATGCACTCTGATACGTACATAGAATTGATAGTAGACGGAAAGAGTACATATATAACCCGCTCAATAGTAGAGAGCGAAAGTTTGTTGCAAATGACATGGGATGTGACAAAATATAAGGGTAAAACTGCAGCCATAAAAATAGTAGATAATCAGCGTGGTGGCTGGGGACATATATTGGTCGATAATATCGAAATGAGTAATACATCTAAAAGTAATATTATGCCTGATTATACTCTGTCTTTTGATGCTTCGATGAATTATTTGTTAGTGCCTGTTGAAGATCAGGGACCTGAATCATCTGTACAGTTGAGCGTTGACGGGCAGAAAGTTGGCGTTCCGATGAATATACGGGTTTCTCAAACTAAAGTTGATCATTGGGTACCGATTAATATTGAGGCATATAAAGGAAAACCAGTGTCTCTGACTTTTGGACATGTGAAGAAAACGGATATTGGCTTTGCGCAGATTAAACAATCTGAAACCTTTGATTATGACTATAATGAAAAATATCGTCCGGCTTACCATTTTTCACCGCAATATGGATGGATGAACGATCCGAACGGGATGGTTTATTATAATGGAGAATATCATTTGTTCTTTCAAAGTAATCCTTATGGTTCCAGATGGGCAAATATGCATTGGGGACATGCTATAAGTTCGAATCTTGTGAAATGGGAATATAAGCCTACTTCACTCGCACCTGACTCTATTGGTTCTATTTTTTCGGGTAGTGCTGTTGTAGATAAAAACAATACAGCAGGATTCGGCAAGGATGCCATTGTTGCAATATATACCTCAGCAGGAGCTTTACAGACTCAATCGTTAGCATATAGTCTCGATAAGGGACGTACATTTACCAAATACGAACATAATCCGGTATTATCGGATCCAAAGATTGCCGATTTCAGAGATCCTAAAGTATTCTGGCATCAAAAGACTAATCAATGGATAATGTCTTTGGCTACTTCTCAGACCATCACTTTTTATGGATCTAAGAATTTAAAACAGTGGAACAAGTTGAGCGAATTTGGCGAAGGTATAGGTAATCATGATGGAGTCTGGGAATGTCCTGATCTGTTTCCTTTGAAATATAATGGGCAGCTTAAATGGGTTTTATTGGTGAGTATCAATCCCGGAGGACCTAATGGCGGTAGCGCCACTCAGTATTTTATAGGAGATTTTGATGGAAAGTCTTTTAATCCGGACATGACTATTCCATATCCTGTTTGGCTTGACTATGGACGTGACAATTATGCTGGAGTAACATGGAATAATATTCCAGATGCTGATGGAAGAAGGTTATTTATTGGTTGGATGAATAACTGGGATTATGCAAACTTTGTACCGACACTCAACTTCAGAAGTGCAATGACATTGCCTCGAGAGTTGAAATTAGCAAATAACGGCAAACATGTGGTTCTGGCTAATTATCCGGTACATGAATTGGAATCATTGAGGAGTGAAACAGTTCTGTTGGAGAATATCAGTACAGACAAAGAGTTTGTGATAGAAAAACTCCTGAATGTAAACAATGGAGCCTATGAGTTGGAAATGGAAGTAGATGTTTTGGAATCAGAGGAATTTGTATTGGAGTTACAGAATAAATCGAAAGAACATCTTGATTTCATTTTCGATTTGAAGAATGAAACTCTCAATGTAGATCGTTCTAAAAGCGGGATAGTAGATATCAACGAAAAATTTGCATCGGTGGTAAGTAAAGCTCCTTTAACAAAGAAGGATAAATATAAAATCCGTTTGTTTATTGATAGTGCTTCATCCGAACTGTTTATAGATGAGGGAGCTGTAACACAAACCAATATAATGTTTCCCGGCGAACCTTATAATTCTTTATTGATAAAAAATAAAGGTAAAGTTTTGAAAATTAATAATATAAAAATTCATAAATTGAAATAACTGAAAGTATGAACACGATAAACAGTAAAGGATTTTACGGTAAGGTATTACCTATAATGCTGGCATTCTTCTGTATGGGCTTTGTTGATATGGTAGGAACAGCAACTAATTATGTTCAGAAAGATTTGTCGCTGGATGATGCTACAGCAAATATATTTCCATCCATGGTATTTTTCTGGTTTCTCATATTTTCAGTTCCTACAGGAATGCTGATGGGGCGTATCGGTCGGCGTAAGACTGTTGTACTCAGTCTTGTTATTACTGCTATATCGATGATTGTTCCTTTGGTATGGTATGATAAGACTTCCATGATTATAACATTTTCTCTTTTAGGTATTGGAAATACATTGATGCAGGTATCCATAAATCCGCTTTTATCTAATATTGTCCAAGGCGAAAAACTGGCAAGTTCTTTAACATTCGGTCAGTTTGTAAAGGCTATAGCATCATTTAGTGCCCCACTTATAGCAACACGGGCTGCACTGATGTTCGACGATTGGAAAATGATCTATCCTTTGTTTTTGGGTATTTCCGTTATTTCTACTATTTGGTTGTGGGCGACTCATATAGATGAAGAAAAAGAAAGTGTAAACGGAGCTGGATTTGTGCAGTGCTTCAAACTCTTGGGTAATGGTTTCATCTTTCTTTGTTTCTTGGGGATAATGTGTCATGTGGGAATTGATGTGGGTACTAATGTTACTGCACCCCGTATATTGATGGAGCGTTTAAATTTAACTGAACTGAACGATGCTAATTATGCTACCAGTGTTTATTTCGCTTTCCGCACAGCCGGATGTTTTATCGGAGCCTTTGTATTAGCTCGTTTCTCAGCAAAGAAATTTTTTGCGGTGAGTGTTGTTTTAATGGCACTAGGTATGGCCGGACTGTACTTTATGCAAAGTGAGTTTGTTTTGTGCTTATGTATCGGACTTATCGGTTTTGGAAATTCCAATGTGTTCTCAGTTATATTGTCTCAGGCTATGTTATACATGCCCGGTAAAAAGAACGAAATATCAGGTCTTATGATTATGGGATTATTTGGTGGAACTGTTTTTCCATTCTTTATGGGACAAGCTACTAAAGTTCTCGACAGTTCTCAGATCGGAGCATTGATAGTGATGAGTATCGGGGTTGTTTACTTACTTGCTATGACAATGAGGATAAAAGACAAAGTGGAGCCACTGAATAAGTAAAGAAATCTTTCAGATATTATTGTTTTAATTTTATCTATATGAAGGATGTATTCTAATTTATGAAATTGAAAATAGGTAACAGATGTAAAAGTGTAATTGCTGTGTAACCTTTGTTACCTTTTTTCAAAATCTCTCTTTATAGGATAACCGAGAAAGAAGGGTAACAATCGAAAACATACAATTTCCATGTAACTTTTGTCACCTTTTTAATAATCAGGATTAATTTACACGAAAATATTATATAAATGAATAATGCAGTTGTTGGGTTAGGTGAAATACTCTGGGATGTATTTCCTGACAGAAAAGTATTAGGAGGAGCTCCCGCTAATTTTGCCTACCATGTGTCGCAGTTCGGGTACAACGGTTATGCCGTAAGTGCTGTTGGTGATGATCTTTTAGGTAAAGAAATAATGTCGGCTTTGGTTGAAAAGAATTTAAATTATTCGATTGAGACAACGGCTTATCCTACCGGCACCGTTAATGTGAAACTGAATCAACGAGGTGTACCCGAATATGAAATATGTGAAGGTGTGGCTTGGGATAATATTCCATTTACATCTAAAATGGAGATACTGGCAAAAAATACTAAGGTAGTTTCGTTCGGATCGCTGGCTCAGAGAAGCGATGTCTCGAGACAATCAATCCGTTCGTTTCTATTGGCAATGCCGGATGATTCGCTGAAGATATTCGACATTAATCTACGTCAGCATTTCTATTCTAAAGATCTTATTCACGAATCTTTAGAACTATGCAATATGCTGAAGATAAATGATGAAGAAGTCGTAATTGTATCCAATTTATTCAATCTCGAAAAAGAAACCGAACAAGAAGTCTGCCTCTGGCTACTGGAAACATACCAATTGGATATACTTATTCTAACAAAGGGAACGGAAGGTAGTTATGTTTTCACACCGAAAGAAACATCATTTCAGCCAACACCAAAAGTACATGTTGCTGATACGGTAGGTGCCGGTGATTCTTTTACAGGAGCTTTTGTTGCTTCTTATATACAAGGAGAACGTATATCGGATGCCCATCAGCTTGCTGTTGAAGTATCTGCTTATGTTTGTACTCAGCACGGTGCTATGCCCAAATTGCCGGATGCTTATCTTGAATTGTTTAAGAATAAATAGTTTGTTTAATATACAAAAGCATCATATTTGCAGAAGTATGGTGCTTTTTGTGTATTTTTGAATATAAGCTCTTCTCTGATGAAGTATTGTCTATTGTTAACCGTTCTCTTATTAATGCTGTCTGCTTGTAATAATACAAAAAAAGAAGGCATTATTATTGGTGTATCTCAATGCAGCGACGATCTTTGGAGGAAAACAATGAATGAAGAGATGCTCAGAGAAGCATCATTTTATCAGGATCTGGACATTAAACTTGATATAAAAACCGTAAAAGACAACACCGAACAGCAGATAAAAGATATTGAAGAACTAATCCAAAGCGGAGTAGATTTATTGGTTATATCACCTAATGAGTCAAAAGCAATAACACCTATCGTTGAGAAAGCATATGAAAAGGGGATACCTGTAATATTGGTTGACAGGAAGATTGAGTCCAACAAATATACTGCATATGTAGGGGCGGATAATTATGAGATAGGAAGAGAAGCTGCGTTGTATTCTGCCGGAGTTCTTAATGGGAAGGGCAATATAGTGGAGATACGTGGATGGGCAGGTTCTACTTCTGATGAGGAGCGTCATAACGGTTTTCAGGATGGATTGAAGACATATCCCGGTATAAAGGTTGTGGCTGAAAGAAGGGGGAATTTTTTAATGCCGGAGGCACGTAAACAAATGTCTGAAATATTAAAGAAAGATCATAAAATAGACCTTGTTTTCGCATTAAATGATCCTATGGCATTGGGTGTATATGAAGCTTCTATTCAATACAGCGGTAAGTCTCCGTATATTGTAGGAATAGATGCATTGCCGGGAGAGAATGGCGGAATTCAGAATATACAGAAGGGATTACTTGATGCTTCTTTTATATATCCTACAGGAGGCGATAAAGTGATAGCTTTGGCTGTGAAGATATTGAAGCGTGGAGAGTATAAAAAGGAGAATACATTAAGAACAGCAGTTGTAGACAAAAATAATGTCAGAACGATTTTATTACAAACTGATCAGATAGCCGAACAACAGGCAAAACTCGAAGCTACTCACGGCTTATTGAATAAAAGCTTAATGAGATATTCCAACCAGCAGAATATCTTTTATGCTACTATAATTATATTGATTCTGATTACAACCCTTATGGTTTTTCTGATATTGGCGTATCGGTCTAAGAGTCGTATAAATGCTTTGTTGAAAAAACAAAATGAAGAAATAAAATTGCAGGCCGAAACATTGGCGGAGCAAAAAGAACAGCTGATCTCTTTATCGAAACAACTAGAGGAGGCTACTCATGCAAAATTGGTCTTTTTTACCAATATCTCTCATGAGTTTCGTACCCCCTTGTCTTTAATACTGGGGCCATTAGATACTTTAATGACTTCCGGATCATTAACAAAGGAGCAATCTGACTTATTGAACCTGATTCGGAGAAACAGTAACCGCCTGCAAAATCTAATTTCTCAGATAATAGAATTTCGTAAATTTGAGAATGGAAAAATGCAGCTCATTTTAAAGACTGCAGATATTATTGCTTTTTTTAGGGAATTGAATGTCGTTTTTGAAGATTATGCGAAACGATCAGAAGTGAACTTTTCTTTTGAAGCCGATAAAGATAGCCTGATAATACCATTTGATCAGGAGAAGATCGAGAAAATATATTATAATTTACTGTCTAATGCTTTTAAGCATACTTTTCGTAATGGATCAGTAAAGGTTACTTTGTCTCTGGATGAAAAAAGATCATTATTCATATTGTCTGTACTCAATACAGGAACAAGTATTCCAGTCGAAAAAATTCAGAATATATTTGACCGTTTCTATAAAATAAACCTGAATGATACCGGTACCGGTATCGGATTGGCTTTGACAAGTTCATTGGTTGAGGTGCATAAGGGTAAAATATTTGTAGAAAGTACAGATCAGAAAGGAACTGTTTTTACTGTTCAGATTCCTATTATAAAGGAGAATATAGATGATGAAATTCTTGATTTTAATTTTGAATTCACTAAAAGTAATTTATCTATAAAGGAGGCGGAGGGAATCGGAGATATTTCCATTCTGGAAACTCCGTATGACGATGAAAAACCGATTGTACTTGTTATTGAAGATAATGAGGATATGCAGCAATATTTGAAACTTGTTTTGGAAAATGATTATAATCTGGTGTGTGCTTATGATGGAAATATCGGTATCGAAAAAGCTGTTAAGTATATTCCTGATGCTATTATCAGTGATGTGATGATGCCCGAAAAAGATGGCTTTGAAGTATGCCGGATTTTAAAAGAAAATGTAGTGACATCTCATATTCCTATTGTGTTGCTAACTGCATGTACATTGGATGAACAGAAAGCTATAGGTTTCGAAAATGGAGCAGATGCATATGTACCCAAGCCTTTTAATGCCGAATTACTGAAAATAAGGCTCAGAAAATTAATTGAAAGCAGAAAGAAATTAAAAGACGCATTCGGACAGAGTTTTATTAACGATTCGTCTAAGGTATCTTTAGCTGATATAGAGCAGAAATTATTATCCGATTTTCAGTCTTATGTTGAAAATCACATGAGTGAGCAGGATCTTAATGTCGATAGTATTGCATCTCATTTAGGGCTTTCACGCATTCAGCTTTATCGAAAATTGAAATCAGTGACCAGTTATTCTCCCAATGATTTAGTGAATGTTATAAAACTAAGATATGCTGTACAATTGTTGACGGTAAGCCGAAAATCAATATCAGAAGCTGCCTATGAAACAGGTTTCTCGTCCCCGTCTTATTTTTCTAAAATATTTAAAAAATATTATAACGAAAATCCGACTGATTTTTTGAAAAGAACATTAGGCAATTAATCTGTTATTATTTAAAATACCGCATTTATGGTATTGGGCAGATTTTTAAAAATAAGTTAATTTGTATTCATCAATCACTATGATTAATAAGACGGCAAAATGAAACTACTTTCTAAACAATTTTTATCTTCTCTTTATGAGAATGTCTGTTTTGAGATATTCCAGAGGTTTAACACTCCTTACATCACAACCTTTTCGAATCTGCGAATGCGAATGTGTTACTAACATGATGTAACAAAATTATCCGATTTCTATAGTTCTTAAAAAATAGTTAGTTTTTATATGGTAGCTCTTTGAGTGTGCTATGTAAAAGTAAAAAGTTTGTACTTTATAAAAAAGGCGAACACTTCCTCCTCCGACGGCAATTGGTATTGGAAGTGCTCTTGATAAAATCATTTATCCATGGTAAAGATAATTAATTTCTCGAAAGGAAACTATTCTTCTTTTTATTCTATTCAAAAAAGTCTCCTTATTCTTGTTTTTCTTGCTGTATATTCTACGGTTGTTCATGCACAGGTTGTTATTTCTGGTCATATTCTGGATGAGAAAACGAAAGAACCCATAACAGGGGCGACAGTACAGGAGAGGTCTACTTCGAATGGCATAAGTACAGGCATTAACGGAGAGTTTAAACTTACAGTATCAAAAAGACTTCCGGTTTTGCTAAATGTTAGTTTTCTCGGCTATAAGTCTAAGGAGCTACTAATCGAATCAGCATCTGAGAATAATATATATTTGTCGGAAGATGCTAGTGTATTGAGTGAAGTCGTCATTGTCGGATATGGAACACAGCGGCGAAAAGAGCTTACGGGAGCTGTTAGTTCTGTTTCTAAAACGACATTAGACCAACCTGTGACTTCTATAAATGAGCTTTTGGGGGGAAGTGTGGCCGGATTGAATGTTTCTCAAAATTCAGGTCAGCCGGGTGGAGGTTCTGCTGTTCGTATAAGAGGAGGTAATTCTATCTATGCCAGCAATGAGCCACTGTATGTGATTGACGGATTTATCTTTTTCAGTGAAAAAAATGCTACACAGGCAGGAGTCGGAAACATTGACGGGAGCATCAATCCTTTGGCATCTATCAATCCTGCAGATATAGAATCTATTGAAGTCTTAAAAGATGTTTCGGCAAAAGCAATTTATGGATCACGGGGAGCGAATGGTGTTATTTTGGTTACAACCAAAAAAGGTAAGCGGGGAGGTAATACTGTTCGTTATCAATATACCATCGGAGCCGATAAATCGGCGAAGAAACTTGACCTTCTCACTGCAAAACAATGGCTTGCCGTTCAAAAAGAATATTTCAATGACAAGCCCAGCTTGTATTATAGTAAGGATGAATTAGCCCAATTCGATAAAGGTACCGATTGGCAGGATGCGGTTTTACAGACCGGAACATCACAAACTCATGAGCTTTCGGTAAGTGGAGGTGATGATAAAACCCGTTATTTAGTATCAGCGAATTATACAGATCAGAAGGGGATTATTTTAAATTCGGGATTTGAACGGTTTAGCGGACGCTTGAATCTGGATCGGGAGTTGACCCAAAAATTGAAGATAGGAGTTACTGCTACTTTTAATAGAAGTTCTCAAGATGCTCTTACCACTTTTGAAGGGACTAATTACAATGATTCTCCTTACTCCCATGGTATTGCCAATTCTTTGACTTATGCATTGTATATGCCCCCCGTTATATCCATTTACAATACAGACGGAGGATATAACTATACAAACCCTTTCGAATATAGTTATTTGAGTTATTACGGACAGGCGGCTAATCCTGTTTCAGACCTGAAGAACAGTATCGGGCAAACAAAGAGTTCATCTATATTGGGTAACTTTTATGCTCAATATTCTATAATTGAAGGTTTGACTGCAAAAATAAATGTAGGCGGAAATGTTGATTATATAACACAGAATTATTTTGCACCGCCTTATACAGCATTAGGTCTCAATCAGGATATTCGAGGTATGGGAGCGATAGGAAACAGACGGACTGATATAATCCAAACCGAATACTTACTGACATATGCAAAACAGATTAATTCAGTTCATTTCGTAGATATTATGGGAGGATACACAACTCAAAACACCAAAACTGACTTTAATGTAAGTAAGGCTAAAAACCTAGAATCATTTGATAATCTGGCCTCAGGAAAGGAGTTGCCTCCTATTTCCCGAAAGCAGGATGCTTCTTTTAAATCATTTTTAGGGCGTGTGAATTATACTCTGCTGGATCGGTACAACTTTACAGCAACCTACCGGGCTGATAAATCTTCGCGGTTTGCAAAAGGCCACGAATGGGGATACTTTCCATCGGTTGGGGTGTCTTGGAATATAAATGAAGAGTCTTTTGTGAAACCTCTTAACCCTATGTTAAGTACTTTAAAATTACGGTTGACTTATGGTAAGGCCGGAAATCAGGAGATTGATTTTGATGAATATGAGCAATATTTCAGTGTAGGCAGATATAATGGAGGTGCGGCTTATGATATGACGAATCTTGGAAATTCAGATTTGAAATGGGAAACAACTACTGAATACAATGCTGGAATTGATGCCGGACTCCTGAATGACAGGTTAACTCTAACTGCGGATGTTTATTATAAGAAAACCAGCGATTTATTATTGAAAGTACCAACACCCTTAGGTTCAGGTACCAGTGAAAAACAGATTGTGAATCTGGGAAATGTAACTAATAAAGGTATTGAACTGACTCTTGATGCAAAGCTTATTGATAGTAAATTATTTACATGGTCTGCTTCTGCAAATATTGCACATAATAAAAACCGCATAACGAGTTTAGGCGAGTACAATGAATTGACCGAAGGCAGCGATCAGGAGCAGATATTACGTGTAGGCGAATCGGTAGGTTCTTTTTACGGATATCGTTTTCTGGGTGTTGTACAAACGGGAGAAGATGTGTCGTCTTTACCTAAAGTCGGAGGAAAAACACCTCAACCGGGAGATGCAAAACTAGCTGATGTAAGCGGTACGGATGGAACTCCCGATGGAAAAGTAACTCCCGAATCCGACAGGGTGATTTTAGGTAGTATTCAGCCGGACTTTACATATGGAATTTCATCTTCGTTTACTTATCGCAATCTGGATTTTTATATTCTATTTCAAGGATCTCAAGGTAATGAAGTATATAACTTGTTGAGACGGTATCTTGAACGTCCGAATGATTCTTATAATATGTCGGCTGCGTTATTGGATAGCTGGACGGAAACCAATCCGTCGAACAGTATTCCTCATCTCAATAGTACTCGTCCAACCGAGCTGGATAGCCGTTATGTGGAAGATGCTTCATTCCTTAAACTAAGGAATATTACCCTAGGATATACATTACCTTTAAAAATTAATAATTCTTCTACTAAGATTCGTTTTTTTGCATCGGCTCGAAATCTCTTTACAATAACGAACTATAAGGGATACGATCCCGAAATTGCCGGAGGGGTCGACTTGGGTATATACCCTTCTTCCCGAAGTTTTATGGCAGGAGCTAGTATAACCTTCTGAAAAAGAGTTGTTAATCTAAGTTGATTATTTACACAATATTATTATAAACCTAAATTGATCTGGAAAATGAAAAAGAAACTATTTTTCCCGGTAGTGCTTCTTGCACTCTTTTCTGCCGCACAATACTCGTGCAGTGACAGTAATAATAATTCCGAGGGTGGAGAAGAGCCAACTTCTTCGATCAAAACACGGGCTGAGGCCGAAGCTTTAGCTAATGCAGTGTATGGCCCGTTGCAAACCCTTTCGTCTTCTTATACATTTCTATTAGAATCGGCTACCGAAACGACTATTTCTTTCGAAGAAGTAGATGATTCTAAAGATGGCCCGCAGGTTAGTGTATTCGAAACAACTCCCAGTAACTGGTATCCGATCAAGGTTTTTAACCGTCTTTATAAAAGTATAGGTGCGGCAAATCTTACCATAGAACAGGTTGGAACGGCTGCTGCAAATTCAAATCTTTCTGAGGCTGATAAAGCCCTTTTTGTTGCAAGGGCTAAGTTTGTACGTGGCTATGATTATTTTCAATTAGTACAGCTTTTTGGAGAAGTTCCCTTGGTTTTAAGTTCCGAGAGTACTGAACGGACACGAGCCTCTATTGATAATGTATATACCCAGATTGTTAAAGACCTGACCGAATCTTATGATGGTTTACCCGAATATGATAGCAATAAATCGAATCCATCTCAAGGTGCTGTCAATACTATTCTGGCAAAAGTATATTTGACTTGGGGGCAAAAACCAATCACATCTGATGAAATATCTGCGATTTCGGGTACAACTGATCCTGCGAAACCTGCGATTGATTCTGAGAAGCTCCAAAAAGCTGTCGATTATGCAAACAAAGTGATAGATAGTGGTAAATATCGTTTATTGGATGATTTTAATTCGATATGGGGAGTTGCTAATGAAAATAATGATGAAGTTATATTTTCGATCCATCATGATGGAGACGGTATAGATGCACAGGGAAATCATCAGACACACTGTGGTTTTACATGGCCTAAGAGTGCAAGGACTGATCCTCATATCAGTTATGCAGATATTACGTTGGAGAATCGTATTCCGGGAGACTACGATACTCGTAAGTTGTTTTCTTATGCTAAACGTATAGAATATACCGATGGGGTAGTGGATACTTTGACATGGCCAGTAAGTATTGTCCGTCCGGGGAAATGGATACATCGAACCGGTGATGGAACATTCAAGGCTCTTGATGAACAACCTAATAATATAGACCATATCGATTTTCGTTATGCCGAGGTATTACTGATTAAGGCTGAAGCTTTGTTCTTTCAGGGTAAAACAGCAGATGCTTTGTCAGCTGTAAATAAAGTAAGGGAAAGAGCTTATGGCGGACATTATGAGCATGGAGGAAAACTTTCGACACTGACTAAAGAGAATTTATACAACGAATGGGATTATGAGTTTGCTTTCGAACAAAAACATTGGCTTAATCTGGTACGTTGGAGAACTTTGTTGTCTCAAGTGAAAAATACTGTTCCTAATTATGAGTATTATAAGGCTGAATATGAATCGGCAACAACTATAAAGGCTGCATTTCCGGATATTGCAAATAAGATTAACGCTGCATTTTATGCCCGTGTTCATAAACATTTGCATGCTAAAATAGATAATCTGAACGGTAAGTTTTATCGTTTCCCTATACCTCTTAGCGAAGATTATACAAGTTTGGGAGTTACTCCTCAGAATCCGGGGTATTGATTATATAACAAATCAAATTCAAAAGCAGGTCTCTATATTTAGTATGACCTGTTTTTATGTTTTACGGAGATTCTAGAGACGCTTTTTGTATAAGTATTTACTACCTATAATTTGACCCAACACCGCGATTCCTATAAAAATGGGGATAGTTATTCGGGGCGTATTCAAGTATATTCGTAAAGGTATTATCACCGGAATGGAAGCATGAATCATGATCCACCACATGGCTGTCATTTTTTTGAATCTTGCCCGGTATATACCTAAGACTATATTCAGAATTAAAGTGACGATTGCTACAATAAGTATATTCACATCTATCGTTGTTAAATAATGGAGTGTATTTTATATTCGGAAGGAGTCTTCATTGTTATATCTTTGAATTGCTGATTAAAGAAAGATAAATTGCCATATCCACACTCATAAGCAATTTGGGATATCGTTAGGCTCGAATTGATAAGTAGCTTACATGCATGTTTTATACGGATTTCGGCCAGACATCTGAAGATACTCTTATCTGTTCCCTTTTTAAATGAACGGCACAATGCTGATGGATCCTTATTGACGTATTCTGCAATTTGTTTAAGAGTAACTTTTTCTTTGAAATGGAGATATAAGTATTTAAAAACTTTATCTACAGGTTTATCTCCACTATCCAATGGATTATCCTGATAATACATTGTTTCCGATACTAATTTATAATCAGATGATTTACTGAGTTTGTTCAGTATATTGTATAATTGAACAACACGTTCTGTTCCAAGCATCTCATCCAGAGCCATAACCATAGTATATATATCCAGCCATAAACCTTTGTCAAAAAAACGAATTCCGTATTGACTCTTTTTTAAAAGGGCGTCGATCTCTGTAAAATCAGGGAGTTTTTCCATTTGACAGGGAAACATATCTATCGTAAATTGTACGGCTTCCCCTGAACTTGTACTTTGCTTTTTCCCATTTGCAATATCATTACATAAATGCAAGTGAGGTATATCGCTTCCTATCAGAGTAATATCTCCTTTTTGGTAATCCATGATCCCGTCACCTATAAATTGTTTACCTTTTCCTCCGGTGAAAATCATGATCTCAAATTCTTCGTGTTTATGCCAAGGCAGAAGAAACTGAGAATACTCTATGTGGCTGAATGAAGAAACTGAGCCATGTATTATTTTTCGTTCGAGTACGCTCATATAAACGATGTTAAAAAGAGTTTATGCAAATATAGCACATTATATTGCAAATATAGCATTGTGATAAGTCTTAAGAGTATTTTATATTTGTAAAACAATAAGTTAAGATATTAATCTTTAAAAGTTTTAGGTATGGAATATAGGAATTTAGGTAACTCAGGTTTGAAAGTATCGGCATTGTGTTTCGGTACTGCAACTTTTGGAGGAACAAACGGCTTTGAAGGTTGGGGCAGTACTCAGGTAAAAGAAGCCAACGGATTAATAAATCTATGTTTAGATGCAGGTGTTAATCTATTTGATACAGCAGATATATATTCTCAAGGTGATTCAGAATTGGTATTGGGTAAGGCTGTTGAAGGTATTCGAAATCAACTGCTGATTTCGACAAAAGCTACTTTTCCTATGGGAAAAGACGTTAAAGGATACGGCTCGTCTCGTTATCATTTGATAGAAGCTTGTGAAGCCAGCTTGAAAAGACTGAACACCGATCATATAGATATTTATCATATGCATGGTTTTGATGGTAATACGCCCGTTGAAGAAACTCTTAGAGCATTGGATGATCTAGTAACAAGCGGAAAAGTTAGATACATAGCCTGTTCTAATTTTTCGGGATGGCATTTAATGAAATCATTATCAGTATCGGAACGTTACGGATGGAGTAAATATGTTGCTCATCAGGTATATTATTCGTTACTTAACCGTGATTATGAATGGGAACTTATGCCTTTGGGAATCGATCAGCATATTGGAGCTTTAGTTTGGAGCCCTTTGGCTTCAGGGCGTTTAAGTGGAAAATTTCGCCGTAATACACCTATACCAAAAGACAGCCGTATTGCTGCCGGAACCAGTACAGTTCCTGCTGTAGCTGCAGAGGAAGAAAGATTATACAGAATTGTAGATGAACTAGAGATTATAGCCGGCGAAACAGGTAAATCTGTAGCTCAGGTTGCGTTGAATTGGTTATTGCAGCGTCCGACTATAACAAGTATAATCGTGGGAGCCAGAAATGAAGAGCAATTGAAACAGAATTTACAGGCTGTCGGTTGGAATTTGACTCAAGATCAGGTAAAGAGACTTGATGACGCTAGTGTAAGTGTTAAGGCTTATCCGTATTGGCATCAGGATGAGCGTCCCGAGTTGAATTCTCAATTACATTTTTAATTAATATGTGAGAAATGAAAAAATGTATAGTTAGGCAATTCTTGAATTTCATAGTTGTATTACTTTTCATCTTAAATGTTTCATGCAATAAAACGGCTTCAGATAAAACGATATCAGTGGCGGTACAAGCTGATTCATTAGCTAAAGTAGAGATTGTCGCAGAAATTAATGCACCTGATCCCGATATGTCTGGCATTGTGGTAACCGATGACGGGAGAATATTTCTTACTTTTCCTCGCCATGCTGATAATCATAAGGAATTTTCTTTGGCGGAGTATAAAGAGGGTAAATTGATACCTTTTCCAAATAAAGAAATGACTTACCCCTCCGATAAACATTTTGATCAGTGGCTTGTATCTCCTCATGGAATGACATTGGATGATAAAGGTAATATCTGGGTTATTGATGATGGAAAAAGAGCCGGTGTAAGCGGAATTCCCGAAGGTGCAGCAAAAGTTGTAGGTTTTGATCCTAAGAACGGGCATGTTATCAAAACGATAGTTATTAATGCGCCGGCTTTACGTCAGGATAGTCATCTGAATGATTTAAGAGTTGATTTGGCTGAGGGGAAAGAAGGTATTGTTTATGTTACTAATTCGTCATTCGGGCATATTGGTTCGTTGGTTGTTATCGATATTTCAACCGGAAAATCCCGTGAGGTTTTGGCTGATCATATATCCACACAGCCTCAGAAGGGATATGTGGCATTTCTTGAAGGGGAGGCTTGTGCCTATGATCCCGAAAATATATCATTACCTTCGGGTGGTGCTGATGGAATAGCTCTGTCTGGAGGACGGGTATTTTGGACATCAATTACGGGACGAGGATTATATAGCATTCAATCAGGGATATTATCAGACTTCTCGAAATCGGAGTCGGACATAGAAAATGCCGTTAAGTATGAAGGAGAAAGACCTGCTTGTGATGGATTGGCTGAGGACAAAGACGGTAATATTTATTTCGGAGCTTATGAGCAAATGGCTTTGGTAAAAAGGAATTCGAAAGGTCATTATACAACTTTGGCAAGAGACCAACGGTTTGGCTGGCCTGATGGATTGTTTTATGCGAAGAATGGTTATCTGTATGTTACGTTAGGTCAATGGAATAGATTACCCGGATTTAATGGCGGAAAAGATTTGCGTGAGCGGCCATATCTGGTTGCAAGAATAAAGATCGTATAATCCGATTAATAAATTTGACAAGACAGAGGCTGCCTTATTTTAAGGTGGCCTCTGTTGTTTTATTTCATAAATTATCGACTTAATTTGCAATAAATATTAATTTGTACTTTCTTTAAGTCTCTGATTAAAGTTTCTGACCTATTTATTGAAACGAACCAGGCTTGTAATCAATTAAAAAGTATATCATTATATACCTTCTTTTACTTAAAATACTATGAAAAGATTGTTTCTGATACTCTTTTCCTTATTTACACTTGCTAATTTAGAAATCTCTGCTCAAATAAATTCTGTATTGAAAGAATTGGATGAGTATATTGATAAGAAGGATTACTATATAGAATTAAAGGAAAAGAAAATTAGTGTATTAAAACAGGGGTTATTAACCAAAACTGGTAACTTGGAAAAGCTAAGTTATTACAACTCATTGTTCAATGAATATAAATCATATAAATATGATTCGGCATACGTTTATGCCCATAAATGTCTGGAGATAGCTACTGCAATGAATAATCCGTCACGAATAATAGAAGCTAATGAACATATCGCTTTCTGTTATTTGTCATCCGGTTTATTTAAGGAAGCATTCGATATTATGTCATCTGTAAATCTGGATAAGGGTTCTGAATCGGCTCATAAAGATTATTATACTCTTTTATCGAGATTATATTACGATATGGCAGATTACAATAATGCAGAACCATTCAGATCGGAATATGTGCAAAAGGGAAATATGTATAGCGATTCAACTATAAAATACCTCTCGAATGATTCTCTCGCTTTATGGTCGGTATTGGCTTTAAAAAAAATGAAGCAAAACCAAATGGATGAAGCTATCAGTATATTCAAGACATTATCTGAATCTACTATCGATGATCATACTTATGCGATAGCTGCATCAAGTTTAGCTTTCATATACGAAGGACAGGGTAATCAGGATGAGGCGATCCACTATATGGCATTGGCCTCAATAGGAGATATTAAAGCAGCAACTAAAGAGACGGTTGCATTACGCAATTTAGCGACCTTGCTGTATAAGAAAGGAGATATACACCGTGCATATAAATACATCCGGCTGGCAATGGAGGATGCTAATTTTTATAATGCCCGTCATCGCAAAATCGGAATTAGTTCTATTCTTCCGATTATAGAAAAAGACAGGTTCGAACAAGTCGAAAAACAAAGAAATATCCTGATCGGGTCGGTTGTTATTATATCTATGCTATTTCTTCTTCTGCTTTCTGCCACATTGGTTATATATAAACAGATGAAGAAGCTGAAAGAAGCCCGTCATACTATTCAGGAGCAGAATAAGAGTTTATTATCGACTAATGCTCAGCTGCTCGAAGCTATTGAGATAAAAGACGAATATATAGTACAGTCCCTCTATGGTAATTCGGAGTATATAGACAGGCTCGAAAAATTGTATAAACTGGTTAACCGAAAGATTATCGCACGGCAGTATGATGATTTGAAAGATTATCTGAAAGAATCTGATCTGCGTAAAGAGAGGGAGAATATGTATTCGTCGTTCGATAATACCTTTTTGAAATTATTTCCTCATTTCGTCGATGAATATAATATGCTGTTCAATCCTCAGGATAGAATAGAAATAGATGTAAACAAGGGGCTTACTCCCGAGATTCGGATATTTGCTCTTATACGCTTAGGGATACATGAAAATGAACGCATTGCAAAATTCCTGAACTACTCGGTACATACGATCAATACTTATAAAACAAAAGTCAAGAATAAATCGACAGTTCCCAATGAGTTATTCGAGCAGCGTATAATGGAGATTAAAACAATCCGGTCTAATTAAGATTGCAGACCCATTTGCCTCGCTTTAGTTTCGGTGATTCTCAATTATTACTTTGGAAGTATAGCAACATTGGCTTATTATAACTTTAAAAACTTTCATTTACTTACTTATCTATAATAAGTAAAGAAGAAAATATACCCTGAAAATGAATATATCGTTCATTTTCAGGGTATATTTTTATTATATTTTCTGTATTTATGATGTTTTTTAATTGTCTGTTTTATAGTATTTTATTGGTTTGTGTTTATAGTATTCTGTTATATATTTCAGATAGAGTTATTATTTGATTTTTTTCGAATTTACATTTGCAATGTTAGCTATCTAAAAAAGTATTTTATTAAAATCCTCAAAAAACCATGAAAACAATCAAGTATTTCTATGTCTTTATTGGGGCGATTGTATTACTGCCTTTATGTGTTGCGTGTAACGATACGGACGATGGTTCGTATGTTGCACCGATTACAACGTATGAGAAAATTAAAGGTAATTGGACAATTGTTTCTGTAAAACAGATCGATGAGATTGCAAAAGCCAATTCTCAGTCGCCTAGTGAAATGAATCTGACTAATCAAATTGATTTTTCGACATTTTCGATCACCTTAAATGTAGATGATAAAAATGAGCCGACTTCTTATAAAGTGGGAGGAACATCTCCTCAGTTTTTTCCGGCGGAAGGGTATTGGAAATTAGAGTATCCTTTTCAGAACACAGACGGATCTGCCAGTATCCTGAATTTGTATTCGGATGCAGCAAAAACAGTCAAAGCAGGCCAATTGAGCATTACAGCCGTACCAGGTACAACTCAGGTATTGGAGCTTAAATTTTCAAGAAAAGCCAAAGGAGTCACATTTGTCTCTTATGTATATCAATTATCACCAGCTAATCAGTAACCTCTAAAATCGTGATATGAATACCATTAAATATTTTTCGGGCATTTTGTTTGCCCTTGTATTAATGATGTTGCCTCAGGTTAGTTTTGCGACCGAGGATGCCGGAGTTCCGGCAAAGATATGGACATACCCTGTTGTATATGCACTTGATCAAGAAGTTACCTGGTATTTTGATATGACCGGAACTAACTTTAGTGAAGGACAGGATTTGTATCTGTGGGCATGGTCTCCATCAGAACCTGATGCCGGAAATTTCGATAATTCGTCAGAGTTTGCCAAATTGGAATATGTAGGAGATATGGTTTGGAAGAAAACATTGACCCCTACCAAATATTTCAATACTACCGTTGCCAATATTGAATCATCCGCCGGTTTTTGGATGCGTCTAAAAGGAAAAGGTAATGAGAAACAAAGTGATGTGATACAGGCTCCATGGTCTGTAGGAGATATAAAAACATTTAAAGAGTCGGGTAATGCTGTACAGATATATCCTGAAAAATTTTATATCGATCAGCCTTTATCTTTGCTGGTTAATGCAAATCTGGTGTGGACAGGAGCTGTACAAGGAGGCTTAGCAGGAGAAGAAATCCATCTGCACTGTGGTTTGAATAATTTTGCTGAAGGTGCTATAGTCGAGTATCAGGCTTGGATTCCGGAAGTTTCGGCTAAAACAAAGTTGACACCTATCGGCGATAATATTTATAAAATAGATTTTATTCCACGTGAGTATTTCGGAGTAGATGAGGATTTTGTTATGGAAAATATTGAGTTCTTGTTTCCGGCCAAAGATTGGGCTAAAGTAGGCACTGCCGAAGGTGGAAAGAACTTTGTAGTTCTGGCTCCCGGAGTTGTGGCTCCGCCTGATCCTGTCTTTTACTTTTTCCCGCAGAAATTTACTCAATATGATATTCTCACTTTGGTTCGTAAAAATAACGAGAAAAAAAGTCAGGGGCTTATATATACTATTGTAGCAGGTGGAAAAACTATTACAGGAGAGTTTACCGGGAAAGCGGAAGAAATGCGTGCCTATGTAAATCTATTGCAAGGACTGGCAGGAGCAACCAATCTGGATAAGATTAATCTGGAAGTAAAAGATAAAAATGGAAGTGAAATCCTGAAAACAGATATACCTCTGGTTCCTCTATCTGATTTAGAATAACCTTATAAAATAAATATTATGAATTCGAAAAGTGTTAAATATAAGATGTTTACACGCTTGTTTCTGCTTCTTTTCTTTATATCGGGAGTTGGTTTTCAAGCTGTATCTCAAAATATTTCGGTATCGGGATTAGTAACCGATAAAACCGAAGAACCATTACTCGGGGTAAGTATTAAAGTCGAAGGGGCAGCAACAGGTACAGTAACTGATCTGGATGGAAAATTCACGTTGAATTGTCCCTCCGGAAGTATGCTGGACATCTCATATATAGGCTTTGTAAGCCAAAAAGTGAAGGCTCAGAATAATCTCAAAATAGTTTTGATCGAAGATGCTGTTGCTCTTGACGAAGCTGTTGTTGTCGGCATCGGCTATGGCACTATGAGAAAGTCTGATTTGACCGGTGCAATAGCCTCTGTCAGCCAGAAAGATTTTAAACAAGGAGTAGTGACTTCTGCCGAGCAATTGCTGCAAGGTAAGATCGCAGGTCTTTCGGTCTCTCAAAGTTCGGGTGATCCTTCGGTAGGAGCATCTGTGCGTTTACGGGGAGGAACGTCTCTTTCGGCGGGTAATGCTCCTTTGGTTGTGATTGACGGTATTCCTGGAGTAGATATGAATACGGTACAGCCATCGGAAATAGTTTCTATTGATGTATTGAAAGATGCATCGGCATCGGCTATTTACGGATCGAGAGGTGCAAATGGTGTTATTATCGTGACAACCAGCCGTTCGGCTGCCGACAGAGAAAAAAGCAGTGTAGAGTATAACGGATATGTGGCAGTTGGTTCGGTAGCAAAAAATATGGATTTGCTGTCGGCAAATCAATGGAGAGCTTATGTTCGTGAAAATAATGTTCTGAATGCAACAGATTATGGAGCGAATACCGATTGGCAGAAAGAATTGCAACGGACAGCTATAACACATTCACATAATATATTCTTTACCAATGTGAATCCGAATGGCGGATATAGTGCCTCAGTATCTTATCTGAACAGCGAAGGGGTAATCAAAAACAGCGATATGGAACGCTTATCGGGAAGTATAGCTGCACATCAGTATGCTTTGGATAAGCGGGTTAAACTCGAAGCCGGTGTAACAGGAAGTTTCGATAACTGGAATCCGATAGATACACGTATATTCGAGCGTACGGCAAATTTGAATCCAACTGTTCCGGTAAAAGATCAGAATGGAAAATACACATCTATAGGCGGAACTAATACCGAAAATCCGGTTGAGCTTAATAATAACAGGTTTGCCGATGATTCGCGCCATCGTTTTCTGGGATATGGAAAACTTGAAATTAGTATTATTGACGGCTTAAAAGCTGCGGGAAACGTATCATATGAATATAATTCGTACCAAAGACGTTTTTATCTGCCTACTTATGCTGTAATGGAAGGACAAGCCGAAAAGGGCAGGGGAGAACGTTCACTAGCCGATTACAAAACAATGCAGATAGAAACTTATCTGAATTACGATAAAGAAATAAATAAAATACACAAACTGAACCTGATGGGTGGTTACTCATATATGAAGAACGTTTATGAAGGTTTTGGTGCTACCCGCAGAGGTTTTGATACAGATGAATTTTTATACAATAATCTTGCTGCCGGAGCAGATTACCGAGCCGGAGATGTGTATTCTTATAAGGGTGAATCGGCATTAGTATCGTTCTTCGGACGTGCCAATTATAATTTCTTGGGCAGGTACATGATTACAGCCACATTACGTAACGATGGATCGTCTCGATTCGGAAAGAATCACAAGTGGGGATTGTTTCCTTCGACTTCTCTTGCATGGCGTGTTTCCGATGAATCCTTTATGGCGAATACATCATCGTGGCTGGATAATCTGAAACTTCGTTTAGGCTATGGTGTTACAGGTAATCAGGATGGAATAGGCGAGTATAAATCTCTCTCGCTGCTGGGAGCAAACGGGGCATCATATTATGATGCATCAACTGGCACATGGAAAAAGTCTTATGCTCCTATTCAAAATGTAAATTCTGATCTGAAGTGGGAGTCGACCGCCCAATATAACATTGGTGTAGATTTCGGAATTTTCAACAGAATTAATGGTACTCTGGAACTGTACTACAAGAAGACTAAGGACTTACTTTGGACTTATCCTGTGCCACAGCCGCCAAATTTGGTGGGAACGATGCTGGCAAATGTGGGAACATTATCGAATAAAGGGGTGGAGTTATCTCTTAACGGTAATATTATCCGTCAAAAAGACCTGACCTGGGATGCCAATGTAACTGTATCGTACAATAAACAGAATATTGATAAGCTTTCTAATGAAACATTTCAGGAGTCGGGACTTAAATCAGGTTCACTTCATGGTCTGAGAGGTTTATCGGGTGTTTATACCCAGATGATAAAAGAAGGTTTTCCTGCAGGAGCATTCTTTGGTCCTAAATGCTTAGGATTGGATGAAAACGGCAAGTATATACTGAACACTGATAAAGATGGAAATCCTATAAATGAATACCTCGGCAGTGCCCAGCCAAAAGTTAACCTTGGTTTTGCTATGAATGCAACCTATAAAGATTTTGATCTTAGTGTTTCTACATATGGAATGTTCGGACAGAAAGTATTAAATGCAACGTACATGAGTATGTATGATCCTACCCGTTTACCTGCTCAGAATGTTCCGGATGATTTTCTGACAAGCGGAATCAAGTCCGATCCTGTATTTTCGGATTACTGGGTGGAGAGCGGTTCTTTCTTCCGTTTGCAGTCGGCTACATTGGGATATACGATCAGATATTTTAAAAAGCTGGGTCTAAGTAAAGTGAGAGTGTACGTTACAGGCGAAAACCTGTTTACGATTACCGGATACAGCGGTGTCGATCCCGAAGTTAATTACAGTGGACTTGAATCGCCGGGTATCGATAGGTACAATACTTATCCACGTCCGCGTACAGTTTCTTTCGGACTGAATGTCGCTTTTTAAGGTCGCAGACCTATTACACACATAATATCACATAAGTGAAAGAAAAATAATATGTTATGAAAACAAAAATATTATCGGCGGCCTTATTGTCTGTACTTCTGACGATGCCTGCCTGCACCGACCTCGATGAAAAATTATACGATAAGGTTACTACTGATGATTATGGCAAAACTGCTGCCGAGATACAGACTATTGTAGGTGGGGCATATGCCACCTTGCGAGGATTTAACGATACGGACAAAGGGGGTACAATCTGTTATCCTACATGCGAGTATGTATTCTTTCTGAGCGAATGTGCTTCTGATGATGCGACTATTCCTACAAGGGGAACAGACTGGTATGATGGCGGACGCTATGAGCAGATACAGCGTCATACGTGGGATGCAAAGAATGTAATGATACTTAGTGCCTGGAAGTACAGTTTTCAGGGTATAGCTAATATCAATTCTATAATTTATCAGGTCGATCAATCTAAATTGACAGAGGAAGATAAGGATAAGGTGAAAGCTGAGTTAAGAGGACTTCGGGCATATTATTATTACCAGCTTCTGGATCAGTTTGGCAGTGTGCCTATTGTTACGAGTTTTGAACAATCGGAATTGCCAGCCAAATCGACAAGAGCCGAAGTGTTCAAATTTGTAGAAGACGAGTTGACAAGTATAATGGATAAGCTGCCTTCGGGTGTTCGCTACGGAGGTTTTACTCAGAATGTAGCAAACAGCCTTTTGGCCAGATTATATCTTAATGCTGAAGTATATACCGGAACTCCCCGTTGGCAGGATTGTATGAATGCAGCTGAGAAGGTGAGCGGTTATGTGTTGGAACCTGACTATTTTACAAGTTTCAAGACGGAGAATCAAGTATCGAGGGAGATAATTTTTGCTATTCCATACGATCATAAAGAAGGGACTGTAGGGAATTATCTGGCTTCAATGACATTTCATTACAATCAGAAATACGCATTTTCGGCAACAGGTACTTATCCGTGGTGCGGCAACGGTATTTCCGCACAACCGGGATTGTATTCGTCATTTGATGAAAATGATGTACGCCGTAAATCTTTATTAATTGGTGAGCAAATCAATATGGCTACAGGATCGGTGGTAATGATGGATAATGGTAATCCGTTGATTTATACCGAAGAAATTTCGAAATTTTCCAATGCCTTGCAGAATGAGGGAGCTCGTTTATATAAATATGAAGTACAGGCCAATGATCAATGGGAACGTAACAATGACTGGGTACTGATCAGATATGCTGAGATATTGATGATGAAAGCGGAAGCTTCTTTTCGTATGGGCTTTACGGGTAATGCCCTCACTTTTATAAATGAAGTAAGAAACAGAGCCGGTTTGGAAAGTTTGACATCCTTAACCGAAGAGGCATTGGACAATGAATGGAGACACGAGTTTGTTTTCGAAGGATTGAGACGGACTACCAATATTCGTTTCGGTACATTCTTCAAATCGTGGTGGGAGAAAGGTGTGGATGCCGGAGCCGATAAAAAGCGGACAGGAGTATTTCCTATCCCTCAGGATGTGCTGGATTTGAATCCTAAGTTGGAGCAAAACCCAGATTATAAGTAAGGTCTTTTATCTATACAGAAAGGTTAATGTACCAATAATAAAGGTGAAAAATGAGCATAAAACGTGTAACCATTGTAACCTTTTGGGGTTTCTGCAGGGGCGACTTTCAATTCGCCCCTACAAGACCGGCTATCTGGCTTAAAGGTAAAAGTATTAACCTAAAAGTGTACCTGAGATATGTAACTTTTAGTAACCTTTTTGGATAAATCCGATTGAAAATATTTATCAAAATAAGAATAGGTCTGAGACCTTAAGATGAAATTTGTATGAAAAAAATTATCTTTTTACTATTATCCGGAATACCTCTTTTCTTAAGCGGATGTGATGGAAGAGACGATCTGCCCATAATAAAAAATGATAAGGTAGAGGAGTTCAGTCCGGTTACTGTTTCGAAGACCAATCCGATGAAATTGTATGTTCATTATATGCCTTGGTTCGAATCGAAAGAGACAAATAACGGAACTTGGGGACAGCATTGGACGATGGCTAATAAAAATCCCGATGAGATTTCATCTGATGGAAAACGGCAGATCGCTTCATTTTATTATCCGTTGATAGGACCTTATGCCTCGAGCGATCAGGATGTAATTGAATATCATTTGCTGTTGATGAAGTATTCAGGCATTGACGGTATACTTATCGATTGGTACGGCACACGGGATTTATGGGACTATGCTTCCAACCGAAAGAATACCGAAGCGGTAGTAAAAGCATTGGACAAAGTGGGGCTTGATTTTGCAATAGTATATGAAGACCAAACTCTGCGTGAAAATTTGCAGGATGCCGAAAAAATAACTCAGGCAAAAGCCGATATGAAGTATCTCGAAACAAATTTCTTTTCGAAAGAGAACTATATCAAGGTAGGTCAGAAACCGTTACTGATGATCTTTGGACCACAGGAAATTAAGAAACCCCAAGATTGGACTTCCATATTTGCGGATTTAAAGACTAACCCCGAGTTTATAACCCTGTATGGTCATTCGGCAGGTGCTGTTAATGACGATACTCATAAAAACTCATCCGGTGAATATATCTGGGTTGATGCAACTTCTATGGAAACCAAATATGCCGATAAGGGTAAGTACGACTTATTTATTGGAGGTGCATATCCCGGATTTGATGCCTTTTACAAAGATGGAGGATGGGGTGAAAATCCATTGGGTAAAATAGAATATACCAATGGCGATACATTCCGTAACTTTCTAAATATGGCAAAAGATAATAAAGTAGATTATCTGCAGCTTATCACATGGAATGACTTTGGTGAGGGAACTATGATAGAACCTACTGTAGAGTTTAAATATACATTTCTGAATGCGTTGCAATCCTTTGCCGGATTGAAGTATAATACAGCAATCCTTGAAAATATATATAAATTATATACTCTCAGAAAGGCATATCCGAATGATGCGAAGATTCAGAATAAGCTGACTCAGGCTTTTTATTATTTAGTGTCTTTGCAGGAAGATAAAGCCCGATCATTGTTGAACGAAATAGAAATCAAATAAATAATAGATTATGAAATACTTATTGATGTATATTCTTCCTGTTTTTCTTTGCCTTGCTTCATGTGCAGAAAGTAAAGATTTGACGGTAAACTCGCCCGATGGGAGTATTCACCTTCAGGTAGGTGAAGAAAACGGAAGAATATACTATACTGTAAACAAACAAAAACAACAAGTTCTTGATAAATCTTTCTTGGGTTTTGAACTGCAATCGGGGAGATTGGATCAGAATCTCAAGATAAAAGATATAAAGCACAGTAAATTTCACGAAACATGGGATCAGGTATGGGGTGAAGAAATCACTGTGGATAATACTTATAACCAATTGTCGGTGGATGTTGAGGAATCGGATGGATTGAAAAGACAATTTTCTATTGTATTCCGTATTTTCAATGACGGCATAGGATTCAGATATGTTTTTCCCGAACAGGAAAATCTCAAGGATTTTGTTATAATGGATGAACTGACGGAGTTTGCTTTGAAAGAAGAAGCGACTGCATGGTCTATCCCGACAAATCATACTCAATATTTCGAAAATCTGTATAAACCGTCGGCTTTGTCTGAAATAGATACGGTATGTACTCCGTTGACAATGAAAACGAAAAGCGGTTTGTACCTTGCTATACACGAAGCTAATCTGACAGATTACGCAGGTTTGAATCTTACTTCGGTAAATCATACAACACGGCTTAAAGCAGATCTTACGCCTTGGTCGACAGGAGAGAAGGCGTTTATGAAAACTCCCTGTGCGACCCCCTGGCGGACAATGATTATTGCCGATAAACCGGGAGACCTGATTTTGTCGAGATTGATGCTGAATCTGAATGAACCTTGTAAGATAGAAGATGTGTCGTGGATAAAGCCCGGCAGATATATCGGTATCTGGTGGGGAATGCACATGGAAAAATATACATGGGGGCAGGGTGCTAAGCATGGAGCAACTACTCAGAATACAATGCGCTATATTGATTTTGCAGCCGAGCATCATTTTTCCGGAGTATTGGTTGAGGGGTGGAATTACGGTTGGGATGGAGATTGGGTGAAAAACGGCTATAACTTTTCATTTACAAAGCCTTTTCCTGATTTTGATATTAAGAAGATAACCGAATATGCAAAGCAAAAGGGTGTAAATTTGATCGGCCATCACGAAACAGGCGGTTGGACAAAAAACTATGAGAGCCAGCTAGATAGTGCATTTGCTTTGTATCAAAGGTATGGGGTAAATACTGTAAAGACGGGATATGTAAATCCTCTATTGGATGGAAAAGAACGTCATAGCAGTCAATACGGAGTCCGCCATTACCGTAAAGTAATAGAAACGGCAGCTAAGTATAATATAATGATAGACAATCATGAGCCGGCCATGCCTACGGGAATACAGCGTACATGGCCTAATCTGATGACTCAGGAAGGACTAAGAGGACAGGAATATGATGCTTGGTCAAGGGATGGAGGAAATCCTCCGGAACATACTACTATTATACCATTTACCAGAGGATTAGCGGGTCCGATGGATTTTACACCGGGAACATTTAATTTCGATAATCCGGTTTATCCTGAAACTCATGTCCAAACAACGCTTGCGAAACAATTGGCTTTGTTTGTGGTAATATACAGCCCGCTTCAGATGGCATCGGATATGATTGAAAACTATGAGAATAATCCCGCTTTCGGTTTTATTACTTCTTGCCCTGTCAATTGGTCTAAAACAGTGGTTCCTGATGCGGAGATAGGGGAGTATGTGACTATTGCCAGAAAAGACAGAGACAGCGAAAATTGGTTTGTTGGCAGTATTACGAATGCTCAAAGCCGAAATATTAACCTGTCTTTAAATTTTCTTAATAAAGGTTTTAAATACAAGGCTGTTATATTCAGAGATGGAGACAACGCCGATTATAAAAAGAATCCCTATGAAGTTGAGATTGAAGAGAAGCAAGTTACTTCAGAAACTATTCTTGATTTGAGATTAGCATCGGGTGGAGGAACAGCTATACGCATCGAAAAGTTATAAATACATATTGTCTGATCGGGTATTTTTTAGATTGCCTGTGGTTATATGCCGCAGGTAATCTTGTTTCATATAAAGCGGCTAATGTCTAAAACAGATATATTTTGTAGTTATAAGGTCTGGTGTTTTAGATTGTTTTCTTATATTTGGTGTTCTACTTATAAACTAACAAACACTAACTAAAACTTTCAGAAAAATGAGACGTACACACCTTGTTCTGATTTGTCTTGTCCTGCTGTTTACGAATAACTCATGCAGTAGCGATGGTCCTGATCCAGATGTAATCTGGGACTTTTACAATTATAGTATCGAGTTTAATGTGGGTAATAGCAATCTTCTAAATGACGAAACGTTCTTATCTAAGGTAAAGATTGCTTATAACGGTAAAGAATATAAATACTCGAAAGAAGACAGTGAATATTATCTTAGAGCTACCTACTGTTATCCTTTGGCTGTAAGATGTTATAATGCGTCTAGGGACAAAAATAAGCCCAATAATATCTTGGGATTTGGAGAGTTCAGACCCGATGATAATTACAAAAATCAAAAACTAACAATAGATTGGGGGAATGGTCGAGTCGATGAAGTTGAATTTGATATATACCTTACTTGGAAAAAGGGTGATCCTACAGTTCATAAGAGATTAAAAATTAATGGCGTAGAAACAGAATTCGCACCTTTGTCGGTAAATCTGTGATCCTATTAATAAGTCAAAGCCGATAATCAGGCTTTGGCTTGTCCTCTTTTTTTATTTACCTTTCTGTTGTCGTTCAAATTCTTTAGGAGTCATTCCGTATTGAGAACTGAACAATTTGGTAAAATAAGACGGGGAATTGATTCCTACAAGGAAGCATACTTCATTGATACGGTGTTCGCCATCCTGAATTATCTGTGCTGCTTTTTGCATTCGTACAAGACGTATGAAGTCAACAGGACTTGAATCTGTGACTGCTTTTAGCTTGCGGTGAAGGCTCGAGCGACTGAGTTTCATCAGATCGGCAAGTTTTTCGACATTGAGGTCTGTATCCGTTATGTTTTTATCTATAATATCGATTATACTATTTAAGAATATTTCATCACCCTTGCTCATTCCCGAATGTATCATAGTCAGGAATGGTTTTTTGAGAAATATTTCCATGTCCCGTTTTTTATTGTTGACGAGTGAGATAATCAAAGTTTCCAGATATGAAAATGAAAATGGTTTTTCGACGTATGCATCAGCACCGAGTTCGAGACCTTTGATTTTACTGCTCAAGTCGTTTTTGGCTGTTAGTAATATGACGATAATATGATTGTATTCGCTGCTCTTTTTGATGTATTTGCAGAGTTCAAAGCCATCCATTTCGGGCATCATTATATCGCTGATTATAATATTGATACTTTTCTTTTTAAGTATAAACTGAGCCTCTTTTCCGTTATCAGCAATTTCTACATTGTAGTTATTCCGGAGTTTATTATACATAAAAAGCTGCATTTCTTTATGATCTTCGACTAATAGTATAGTTTCGGCTGAACTGCTTTTGCGGATTTCATCTTCGGTATGGTTCTCTTCATTTACAATGTGAGATTCAGCAGGAGTATCAATTTCTTCTATTAAGTTTAAGGGAATGTTTAAAGTGAATTTATTCAGATCGTTATCATACTCGTATGTAAGTGTTCCATCGTGCATTTTCACTAAGGACATTGCTAAAGATAAGCCTATGCCTGATCCGAATGTATTTATACCCGGATTATTGACCTGAAAAAACGGGTCAAATATTTTATCCTTAAACTCCTCGGGAACAGGAGTTCCGTCATTTAAGATTGTGAGTTGTACATTAGCTTCATTTTGATACAAGTTAATTGCGATTATTTGGGACGAATATTTAATCGCATTTGATAAAAGGTTGCTGATTATTTTAGATATAGCATCCTTGTCTATCTTTGCTATTATAGGGTTGTTGTTATCTTTATTGATGGTCAGCTTCTTCTGTTTCAGATTTATTTCTTTTTCGAATTGAATTATAATATTGTCAAGCAGTTGGTTTATATTGATATTCTGAAAATAGGTGTAAAACTTATTGTCGTCAATTTTTCGGAAGTCTAATATTTGGTTGATCAGTTCCAGAAGCTGTTTAGTATTCCGTTCTATAATAGACAAATTGTATCTGACGTCTTCATCTTTTAGATTTAATTCGATAAGAGACTCCAGAGGTCCGTTTATCAGAGTAATGGGAGTACGTATTTCGTGAGCTATATTCGTGAAAAAATTGACTTTAGCTTTATATAGTTCTTTGTCTTTTTCTGCTTCGGACAAAATTCGGGCTTCAGTTGCATCTTTTTCTATACGTTTGCTGTACCATCTCCACCATGTATAGAATATTAGAAATGTGGATAATATGTAAAGGATTCTTGCGATATTGCTAAGCCACCAAGGCGGAGATATTACTATTTCAATGGATGCTCCAGTTTCATTCCATACTCCGTCATTGTTACTTCCTTTTACTTTAAAGGTATAAGTTCCCGGACTGAGGTTAGCATAAGATGCACTGTGGCTGTCTTTTGTATAGATCCATTCTTTGTCAACATTCTCCATTTTGTAAGCGTACATATTTGATTGGGGAGATGTATAACTTAGGGATACGAAGTCGAAGCTGATATTAGACTGGTTGTATTTTAGCTCTAATTTTTGTGCATGTATTATACTTGTACCTGTCGACTCGGAGCTTGAAGGTATGTGATTAACTTCCTTGTTAAATATCGAAAATCTGGTTATATATACTGGTGGAACAAAATTATTGTCTTTGAATTCTTCAGGACGAAAAGCTACTAATCCTTCCATACTGCCGAGGTATAATTTTCCTGAGCGGCTTACAATGCCCGAGTTATAGTTAAATTCTTCGGATAATAGTCCATCGCTTTGAGTATATACTCTGATGTTATGGGTTATAGAATTAAATTTTACCAATCCTTTATTAGTTCCGAACCATAAGTTGTAGTTCTTATCTTCCAGTATTTTGTATGCAATATCATCTGGTAATCCTTCTTTTATAGAATAGGAGGTGAATTGTTTTTGTTTCTTGTTAAATTTACAAATTCCACCTCTGTCTGTTGAAAACCAGATTTGTCCTGAGTGGTCTTCTGTAATACTACTTACGGCATTAGAACTGATGCTGTTTATTTCGCCGTTATTTGTATAATGATGGATCTCGTTTGTCAGAGGATTGTACTGGAAAACTCCCGAACCTAAGCAGGCGACCCATATGAAGCCTTCCGAATCTTCTATTATATTATAGGTGTAGCATAATCCGAATATATCCATGCGCTTGAATTGCATGCTGCCTTTTTCGGCAACAAATACACCCCAAGCATTACCCAGCCAAACCTTTCCATATCGGTCTTCACAAAGAGCGTATATGCTTTCTTCGTTTATACCGAGCATCTCGGCCGAATAATGCTTTATAGCTCCTGTTTTTTTGTTGATAACATCAAGGCCATCTTTGAAATATCCAACCCATAAGTCGTTATCTTTCATCAGCATGGCTAATGTCTTTTTTCGGCTGCTGTGGGTAATCTGTTTAAACTCTTGTTTTTCTGTATCAAAAGCTATTACCCCGGCATCTTCCGTTCCCAGCCATATCCGGCCGTCGGCATCTTCAGCTATTTCTCGTATGCGCTTAGAGATACTGTTCAGGTTGCTACTGCTGTTTGGAAGATATTTCTCGAAATTATTATGGCTGTTTGGTAGATAGTTTACTCCCCCAAAATTGGTTCCCACCCATATTCCTCCTTCTTTGTCTTTATATATTTTTTCTATAATATTGTCAGACAACGAATACTGATTGATCAGATCTTCTTGAGTTTGCTTTATCTTGTTTGTTTTCAGGTTGATTTCAGTAATTCCGTTTTGAGTACCTATCCACAGTACATCATCAAAAAGTATAATATCTCGGATGATTTTATAATCTACTTGAGGTATATGCATATTGCTAGCATGGTTTTTTCTGGTATCTAATTTCATCAGGCATCCCTCGTGTACACCAATGATTAGATCTTCATTGATATGGCACATTGTATAAATATTTTTGTTCAGCAGAGATTCTCCTCCCTGATTACTTCCATTGTATTGAGTGAAAGAGTCTTTATTCTCATTATATAGGAATACACCCTGTCCGTTGGTACCAATCCAAACACGTCCGTTTTTTTCGATTGATATACATTGTGGATTGGTTTTGCTGGGAGCTAGTTTATTTACTACACTGTATAATTTCAGTATCTTTGAGTCAAGATTAAACTTAAATACTCCTTGATTAGGTACAACTATCCAAATATTATTATTATCGTCTTTTTGTATATCTGCTATCCATTGTGCTATAGCTTGATTATCTGAGGTTTTACTGTCAAAAGAATGAAAACTTTCGCAGATAGGATCGAATATGAAAACTCCATTATCGGTGCCCACCCATAATTTATGATCTGAATTCTCGAAAAGAGCACTTATATTATTATTGCGCTTATGAGTGGATGAGTCAAAACAATCAAAAATCTTGATAGATGTACCATCGTACCTATTCAGCTTATTTCGTGTGCCGAACCACATAAAACCATAACTATCCTGAATAATGGACTTGACATTATTATGAGATAGCCCGTCTTTGCCATTTATATGTACAAAGTAATTGCCAAACGGACTGGCTGTTGTGATGATTAGAAAAAAGGATAGACAAAAACAATAAAAATGTTTCATGGCTGAATTTGATAATCGGTATACAGGCAAATTTAAATATTATAATTTGTACAAATGTCCCGCAAAATATCAAAAATGTAGCATCTTCTTTTGGTGTGGATGCTGATAGAACATCTTTGTTATATTTTGATAAGTTCTTGATAGAACATTCCTGAATCACAAGATACATTTGCTTTTGCCTTATGGTCATTAAAACGACCCAATCTAATATAAATAAAAAATAGGAGGAAAAGCCATGTGAATTTTATTTAAACTAATAACCATGAAAAAGTATCGGAATACCACATTCTTCAGAGTTCCGATTTTTATGAAACATGTTTTTTTAATCTAAAAAAAGCTTTAAAATTTATGTATCAAAGCAAAAACATTAACTACAAACAAAGGATAGTTTCTTTGTTGATTCTATTCTTTATGGCGGGAGGAATATTGCTTGCCCAAAACAGCTCTATAAAAGGAGTGGTCATAGATAAGCAGAATAATGAAACCTTGCCTGGAGTATCTGTTACAGTGAAAGGTACAACCAACGGCACATTATCCGATTTAGACGGTAAATTTGCGATCACTGCAGGCAAAGGAACTACTCTGGTTATAACTTATCTGGGATATGAAACTCAGGAAGTTGCTGTGAGTAATACTTCATCGACAATAAAAATTCAGTTGCTGCCTCAGTCTTTCGATATAGGTGAGGTTACGGTTGTGGGTACCCGAATGAAAAAAAGTGACCTGACAGGCGCTATCGGTGGTATTTCGCAGGAGCAGCTAAAAGAGATTCCGACAACAGATCTGACTACCGCAATGCAGGGTAAAGTTCCCGGGTTAAATATTTCGCGGACAAGTGCTGCGCCGGGGAGTGATATCTCGATGAAAGTACGTGGAACTAATTCAATCAGCTATGGAACTAATCCGGTATTTGTAATAGATGGTATTGTTGCCGAAGAGGGGCTTCGTCTGATTGATCCGAATGAAATAGCCTCGATTGAGGTTTTAAAAGATGCATCTTCTACAGCTCTATACGGATCAAAAGCATCAAATGGTGTAATCGTCATCACTACAAAAAAAGGACGTAAGGGAGAAGGCAAAGTAAATTATAGCGGATTTGTGACATTCAGCAGTTATCAGAACCGCTTGAAAACTCTCGGATCTAAAGATATGATGAATCTTCGTATAGATGCTTATGCAAACGGATATATGGATACTCATCCCGATGCTGATAGGAATGCTTATATTAAAGACTATGTATTAGGTACAAATAAGGTGTTTTCGGCCGAAGAGCTGGAAAACGGAATGGCAGACCGTACATCTAACTGGATAGACGAAATAACCCGTACCGGAATTGAGCAGAACCATTCGGTGAATTTTTCGGGGGGATCTGACAAATCGACTTACTTCGTGGGGTTTTCTTATTCAAACAATCAAGGCGTTCTTGATAAATCATCCTATGAAAGATTTAACGGAAGAATCAACTTCGAAACACAGGTTAAACCTTGGTTGAAGATAGGTACTAATACCAGTATCTCTCGCGGGATAAAGAATCATCTCGATGATAATGCTTATGAAACAGCGTTGCTGGGTAATAAAATGCAAAATATAGATACTGATCGTTTGTATATGTATTTTCAGGGGGTTGCCCAGATGGGTAGATACAATCCTATACTGACGAAAGATATTGACAGTAAAGAGATACATGATCGGGTGCTTACAAATAACTTTATCGAAATCAATCCGATAAAAGACCTTTATGTGCGTACTTCTTTATCAGCTGATATTTATAATAAACAAGACAGTAAGTATATACCTAGTTATGTAGGGCAGTCGGTAAGAGATAATAAAGATGGAGAAGGATGGCAATGGCGTGGACAAACTAAGTATTATCAATGGGACAATTCTGTGAGTTACGAAAAAATATTTAATAAAAAACACCGTTTATTTGGTTTTGTGAGTACCAGTATTTCTAAAACCCGAAGCAATAATATTAGTATGTCGGGATATAAATTCGCTTCGGATGATTTGGGCTCTAATAATATGGGAATGGCCGGCGATAAAGAGAAGAACAGCATGAGTTCTGACTATAAAACCAATACACTGATTTCTTATATTGCACGTGCCAATTATTCGTATGAATACAAATATCAGTTGACTGCAACAGTACGTCGGGACGGTAGTTCTAAATTTGCCGATGGACAACGTTGGGGAACATTCCCTTCTGTTTCTGCCGCATGGACGATCTCAGAGGAGGAGTTTCTGAAAAATGCAAATTTGGGCTGGCTGGATATCCTAAAGCTTAGAATCGGATACGGCGTGTTAGGTAACCAGAATATACCCGAATACGGATACACAACCATTTACAGTCCGGGGTTTGTGAATAATGATATCAAATTGGATCCCGAAGACGGACGATATGGTAATAAAGGCATCACTTGGGAGAAACAAAAACAATCGAACTTCGGGTTAGATGCTACACTGTGGAACGACCGTATTACGCTCGGACTTGATTACTTCTCGATGGTAAACAGCGACTTGCTGATGAAAATGAGCTATTGGCCGTCATTCGGATATAGTTACCAGATAGCTAACGTTGCAGAATTGCAAAATAAAGGAATAGAATTTAGTGTTTCTGCTCAAATGGTTAAATCTAAAGATTGGAATTGGTCGGTGAGCGGTAATATTGCACATGACAAAAACAAAATCAAAAAACTGTTTGGCGGTGTAGATGTCTTATGGAATGGCGGTAATGTTAAATCCCGAGATGGTAATCTCTTTGTTGGTCAGTCTCTTAATACATTATGGGGATATAAAGTCAACCGTTTAGCTCAGGAATCGGATATGTCAATGGTCAATGGCTGGACAAGTATTGTTGATGGTAAAGTAATTCGTCCCGGGGATTTATTACCGGAAGATATCAACAAGGATGGAAAAATAACGGCAGAAGACGATATGACCATTCTGGGGAAAACAGACCCTAAATTTTATGGAGGGTTCTCTACGAACCTTAATTATAGAGACTTCTACTTCGATGCTGTATTTACTTATTCTTATGGTATTAAGAAATTTGACTGGATCTATGAGTATCTAATGAGTGATGCAACAATCTCTCCTGCTCATGAAGACATGTTGAAACGTTGGACACCCGAAAATACCAATACTTCAATACCTCGTGCTTATCATGGTGATGGACAAAACCGCTTCTCTTATGGTGAAACAAGTTATGGTTTGATGAATGCTTCATTCTTGCGTTGTGCAACTATGTCTTTGACATATAAAGTCCCAAAATCTTTGATTGGTAAATACTTTGACAATATAAGTGTTACAGCTTCCGGTAATAATTTATTTACAATCACACCTTACAAAGGATATGATCCCGAATCGGGACAGGGCTATCCATTATCCCGCAGTTTTACCTTCGGGCTGAATGTTGGTTTTTAATGACGAAGCACAACCAGAGTAAAATAAAAAAGATTTCAATATGAAAATAAATAAAATAGTCTTTTCCTTATTAATAGGGACAGCATTACTAACATCATCTTGTTCCGATTTTCTGGATCAGGATCCTGAATCGAAATTACCTAATACAACTGTTTTTTCGAATCCTAAATTAACCAATGCACACTTGTTAGGTATTTACGGTATATGGCGTGACGGACACAAAGGACGTGCCGATTTATTCTATGGTACCGATGAAGGTATTGTCGGAGGCATCCAACGTGAGAACTCCGAAAGGCGTGGACTTGATGAATATTCCGATGGTATGAACAGTACTAACGGGCAGATCAGAGGTATCTGGACAAATCGTTATCAGATAATCTCCCGTTCGGCAGAAGCGATTTCCATTCTCAAGAAGAACGTAAGTCTGGGAGATCCTGATCTTATACGTTATTTAGGCGAATATTGTTTTTTGCGCGCTCAGAGCTTATGGGAACTTACCATGCTTTTCGGTGCCGTTCCGGTATATGATGACGATAAACCCGAGTACGGTGGATTTCGTCAGCCGGTTGATGTTGTTTATGCAAATATTGTAGAAGATCTGCTTCTTGCGGAACAATATCTGCCCGACCCAAAAGACGTTACCGATTTGGGGCGGGTTAGTAAATCATTGGCTCAGGCATATCTGGGTAAAGTGTATCTGTATGCTCCCGAAACTTCAGGTTACAGAGATTATCTAAAAGCAGCCGAATGCTTTAAAAAAGTGTATGAGAATCCTTATTTCGGAGGAACCGGTTCACCTAATTTCAAAACAATATTTGATGCCTATTCCGAGAATACAGCTGATTACCGCAAAGAAATGGTATATGCATTTCAATACAATGTAGGATGGCCTAACAATTGTGGTACAGAGTGGGAAGTGGGTTCACGAGCTGTAGCTAATATGACACCTGATATTGGAGAGGCAATGGCTCCGTGGAGTGGTTTTGACGCATGGCTTCCTTCCGAATATGCTTATAAAATGCAAAAAGACGGAGGTGTTTGGGAAGAAGGAGACGTACGAAGAGACGAAAGTGTCCGTATCGATTTCAGATGGAAAAATTACGAACCTAATTTACTTGGTTATGGATGGGGAGATGAACTCGAACCTCATATCAAAAAATACGAAGATCCTCGTACTGTGGATAAAGGGCAGAATACATGGCACTCGGGAAAGAGTATTCCTTTTATCCGCTTCAGTGATGTTGTGCTTAATTATGCAGAGTGTCTTTATATGACAGGTAAGCAAGGCGAAGCTATCAATATGATAAATAATGTAGTGCGTACACGGGCTTTCGGCGGAGCTTTGCCGGCTGACAAAAAATGGTCGACTGGTATGGGTAAGGAAGATTTTATTAAGAACCTGATGGATGAACGTATCCGTGAACTTTGTTTTGAAGGATGGCGTAAGTACGACTTACTCAGAACCGGTTTATTGATAGAATATGCTGAAAAGAGAAATAGATGGCTCATTGGAGGTACATGGGTTAATAGTTTCGGCGATAAGAAGGATGCCGGAGCTCCCAATAAAAAGATACAGCCTTATAAATTATTGTGGCCTATTCCGTTAGATGAATTGAGACAAAATCCGGATCTGACATTAGAAGATCAAAACCCTGGGTATAATAGCTAATTAAATAAATTGTGACTCAGCCTGATATCGGATATTGTTCGATATCAGGCTACTAATATTTCTAAGAAAGATATGTCAAGATTATTTATAACCTCTAAGATAATGTCATTGTGCGCAATTGGATTATGTCTGGTATCTCAGAATATGGTTGCTGCCGATGCCAAAGAAATCAATTCCGGGAAATGGAAAATAGCCTATAACGAGAAAACGAGGGCTTTGGATTATTCATACAATGGGCAAATTATATTATCGAATGTCTCTGTGAGAGCAAAAATTGTAAATGATACAATTAAGAGTTCCGATTATGTTGCTGTCGTATTGAAAAAAGAAGCTGTTTCTGATCAGTTCGGTAATGGAGAAAAATATACTTTTACTTATTCGGGAGAGGGTAACAAGCCCTCGATAGATCAGGCATTTTATTTTTATCCCGGTTATCAGTATTTGCTGACCGAAGCATCTATTCTAGCGCAGACTGAAATATCGAGCAATTATATTGCACCTGTCTATACTACCGCAGATAATGAATTCCTCCCATCGGATGCCGCTAACAGAATATTGAGAGTTCCTTTCGATAATGATGGATTCGTACGGTATTTGTCATCTCCTTTCAATGTTTCCGATGTATCGTTTGAGGTTACATCTATATTCAATGGAGGTAACCGCAAAGGATTGGTAATAGGATCTGTAGAACATGACACATGGAAAACCGGTATTGATTATACTGTGAAAAATCATAATAATCTCTCTAAACTTGAATGTTACGGAGGAGTGGTGCACGAATTAACTAGGGATATCCCGACAAACGGAACTCCTTCTGCCATACATGGGAGCATAAAAGGTAAAAGTCTGAAATCGCCTAAAATAATGTTAGGATTATTTGACGATTGGCGTGAAGGTTTGGAAGAATACGGTGCAGCCAATGCTTTGATAGCTCCTCCCAGAAAATGGAAGGCTGGTACACCGTTCGGTTGGAATAGTTGGGCTGCAATGGCCGAAAAGGTAAATTACGAAGGGGCGGTTGATGTCGCCGATTTTATAAAGAAAGATCTTCAGCCGAATAATTTTCAGAATAACAATACCGTATTTATAGGTTTGGATTCGTTCTGGGATAATTTTTCGGATGACCAGTTGAGGAAGTTTGTTGAAAATTGTACGAAGAACGGACAGCAAGCTGGTATCTATTGGTGTCCGTTTTCTGATTGGTGGGGCGATGGAGAGCGCAATGTTGAGGGTACAGCGGGAGAATGGAAATACAAAGACCTGTATCTGTATCGTAACGGTCAACCCCGAAAAATAGCATCGCTGGCTTTAGATCCGACTCACCCCGGAACTAAAAAGCTGCAGGAACATTATATCAACCGATTCAAAGCTCTGGGCTTTAAATATATTAAACTCGACTTTGTCAATAATGCGACTCTGGAAGCTGATTCGTTTTATAATTCCAAGGTAACGACCGGAGTACAGGCTTATAACGAAGGAATGTCATATTTGATGAGTCTTTGCGGCGAAGACATGTTCACAGCGTTGTCCATTGCACCGATGTTTCCGTCTCAATACGGCAATTCGAGGCGTATAAGCTGTGATACATGGGGTGCTATGCATGAAAATGATTGGGGATCAACCGGATATATGCTCAATAGCTTGTCGTTTGGGTGGTGGCTCGACAGAGTGTATACATTTAATGATGCCGATCACATATTACTTTATAAACCTTCGGAGGCGAATAATTATAAAGAGGGGGCTAACCGGGCACGTGTAACATCAGCAGTCATTACCGGAATATACATGCTGGGGGATAATTTCAGTATGAAAGGTTCTTTTCAGGGAGAATATGAAGCCCGTGTAAAAGCTAAGCAATTTGTGACTAATAAAGACATAAATGATATAGCCCGTATCGGAAAATCGTTTGCTCCGGTCGAAGGATATAAAGCGGTTTCGGCTGACCGTTCGGAAAACTTTTTCGTATATGAGACTGATATCTATTTGTATTTTGTCGCATTTAATTTTGATGCAGATAAAGAACTGAAAGGTACTGTTCCTTTATCTCGACTGACTGCTCAGGTTGATAAATATACCGCACTGAAAGAGTTGTGGAGTGGTAAAACGTCGTCTGTAAGTAATAAATCGATAACCTACTCTGTTGCACCGAAAGATGTTCAGGTATTCCGTGCAGAGAAAAGTGAAATTGCAGGAATCGGAGATGATGTCATTTGCAAGCAGGGTGATCTGTTGTCGTTTGTTGATGTTGATTCCAACCTGATTATAGAAAGTACGGAAATGTTGAAATCTTTAAATATTTATTCGCTCCATGGATCTTTGATTCTTAACCGGACTTTGACCAGCACAGACAATTATTCTGTAAGTGTAAAGGATTTTCCGAAAGGGGCTTACATCCTAAATGTTTTTACTGATAGCGGTAAAAACATTCAGTCGAAGTTTGTGAGATAGGCTCAAAGAGAGTAGATTCTATTAATAAACCGACAGAATTTTGTAAAAAGATTCCGTTAGTAAACTTATTGTTTTATGAAATATATATTATTTAGTTTTATTTGTTTGCTGTTTGTTTGTCCGGAAGTATCTGCACAATCAAAACAGATTATTCAGGTCGAGACCGATAATCACAGTATGATATTCAGTGCAGTGCCCAACGAGAAAGTCGTGTTTTTATATTGGGGAGATAAACTGGCAGATGTGAAACCTTTTATGAATAAAGGATTTAAAGGTCAACCTGATACGAGTGATGAGTTGGTGACCCAGCTATATCCTTCTTATGGAGGACGATTTTATCTGAATCCGGCACTTAAATTAACTCACGAAGATGGAGTATTGACGACTGAATTGATATATGTTTCGTCCGAATCCAAAAATATAGACAGCAACCGTACCGAAATGGTTATTCACTTGAAAGACAAATTATATCCCGTTTTTGTTGATATGCGCTTCATTGCATACAAAAAGGAAAATATTATAGCACAATCGGTTGTAATTTCTCATAATGAAAATAAAGCTATAAAGGTCGAAAATCTGGCTTCGTCATATATTCCTATTCATCGCGAATCTTATTATCTTACCCATTTTCATGGAACATGGGCAGCCGAAATGCAGGTTGAAGAAGAAAAACTGACTCATGGTACTAAAGTAATTGAAACTAAAAAAGGTGTACGTGCCACACAGTCAGAAAGTCCTTCTTTCCTGTTGTCGTCAAATGCTCCGGGCTCTGAGAATACTGGCGAAGTATTCGCCGGATCTTTGGCTTGGTCTGGCAATTATAGACTTTCGTTCGAAGTGGATGAAACCGGAACTTTGAATATCATAAGCGGCATGAATCCGTTTGCTGCCACTTATAATCTGGAAGCAGGCAGAAAATTGGAATCTCCTCAAATGATACTTACTTACAGTTCATCCGGTAAAGGGCCGATTTCTCGTAATTATCACGATTGGACTCGTAAATATGCAATGACACACGGTGATCAGCTTCATCCGATTATACTCAACAGCTGGGAAGGGGCGTACTTTGATTTCAATGAGAAAACAATCACTACCATGATTGATAATGCGGCCAAATTTGGTGTTGAAATGTTTGTGCTTGATGATGGCTGGTTCGGAAACAAATATCCGCGTAACGGAGACAATGCCGGACTTGGAGACTGGCAGACTAACGTGAAAAAATTACCTAAAGGTATACGATATCTGGCTGATTATGCAGTTAATAAAGGATTGAAATTCGGAATCTGGATCGAACCCGAAATGGTAAATCCTAAAAGCGAACTTGCCGAAAAACATCCCGAATGGATAGTTCAAAGCGGTAAACGGGATATACTCCCGATGCGCAACCAATGGCTGTTGGATTTAAGTAATCCTCAGGTTCAGGATTTCGTATTAAAAACATTTGATGATGTGGTTGCTTTGTCTTCTAATATCAGCTATATAAAATGGGATGCAAACAGGCATGCCGATAATGTAGGCTCCACTTATTTATCGGCTGACGATCAGACTCATTTCTGGTACGAGTATGTCAAAGGTCTGTATAATGTATATGAACGTATAAGGGCGAAGTATCCAGATATCCAAATTCAGTTATGCTCTTCGGGCGGCGGTCGTGTCGACTTCGGTGCATTGAGATATCACGATGAATTCTGGGCGAGTGATAATACGAATGCTTTAGACCGGATTTTTATTCAATACGGAACAAATTTGTTTTTTCCGGCTATAGCTACCGGGTCCCATGTATCTACAAGTCCGAATCATCAGACGGGCATGATAACACCGCTTAAATTCAGATTCGATGTTGCCATGTCGGGACGTTTGGGGATGGAGCTTCAACCATCTGATATCACAGGAGATGAATATGCATTTGCAAAAGCGGCTATCAATGATTATAAATTGATACGCCCTATAGTTCAGTTCGGCGATTTATATCGCTTGGCATCTCCTTACGGCGATAGCGGATGGGCGTCTCATATGTATGTTTCGAAGGATAAAAAGCAATCAGTGTTATTTGCTTATAGCCTTAAATACCATGGACGTACTACTTATTTCGAAACTAAACTGAGTGGTCTGGATGCTGCTAAGATGTATAAAATAACAGAATTGAATAAAGAAAATAATCATTCGTCTTTTGGTAATGATGGTCAAGTGTTCAGTGGTGATTTTCTGATAAAATCGGGTATCACTCTCAATATAGGCGAACCTTTTAAAAGTTCGGTCTTATTAATTACGGAACAATAAGGTCTCAGACCTATTTGCTGACTATCTAAGTGTAACGTAAATAATTACTTATCAATAATGATTTACTGAAATATGATACTGAAAAGAGTGAGAAATATCTTGTGTTTGGCTGTTGTCTTATTTCAGACAATTGCAATGAATAGTCAAAGTTCTGTCGGGAAGTTGACCTCGTATGTCAATCCGTTTATAGGTACAGGCGCTGTTGACAAGAGTCTTTCGGGGAATAATTTCCCAGGGGCTGTAGTACCTTTCGGGATGATTCAGCTGAGTCCCGATACCCGCCATGCACCTGATTGGGCACAGGCTTCGGGCTATGATTATAACGATAAAGTAATAGTCGGATTCAGCCATACTCATCTGAGTGGAACGGGTGTTGCCGAATTTTTTGATGTGCTGCTGATGCCTACAACCCAGAATTTGGGTACAGGCGATAAAAATTATCTGTCGACAGATCACCTGTATGAATCGGAATTTTCTCATAAGCAAGAATCGGCTTCCCCCGGATATTATCAGGTCGATTTGTTGAAAGATAATATCAAAGCGGAACTGACAGCTACCGAAAGAGCAGGATTTCATCGTTATGCTTTTCCTCTGGGAGCTCAAGCTAATGTGATCATAGATCTGGATCATTCATTAAATAAAGGCAGTTGGTCTACTCGTATAATCAATTCCCAGATCAGGCAGATCGATGAGTATACACTGTCGGGTTATCGTCTGATTACAGGATGGGCGAAATTGCGGAAGGTATATTTTTATATTCGTTTTTCCAAGCCTATAAAAGGAAATGACACATTTGATGGCAACAGATTATATACTGATAACAAAATTGTGAATGGCAGCGGACTGCGTTCGGTATTTAACTTCGGTCAGCAGGATTCGGTTCCGCTTTTGGCGAAGGTCGGTTTATCGGGTGTGAGTATCGAAAATGCCCGTCAGAATCTGGATGCTGAAATTAAAGACTGGGATTTTGATTACGTTGTACAACAGGCAGGAGAAAAATGGGAGAAAGAACTGCAAAAAATACAGGTTGAAGCGACAGAGCTTCAAAAAGAGATTTTTTACACAGCCTTATATCATACACACATTCAACCCAATATCGTGTCAGACGTAAATGGTGATTATACGGCGATAGACTATACCAAGGCTCATGTTTCTGACGGTCAGAGAGCTCAGTATTCAACCTTTTCATTGTGGGATACTTATCGGGCGGCTCATCCTTTGTATACTATTTTACAGCCCGAGGGTACAGCTGATTTTGTGAACAGTATGCTCGGTCAGTACAAAGTATACGGCTATTTGCCTATATGGCAGCTATGGGGGCAGGAAAACTATTGCATGATCGGTAATCATGCCATTCCGGTGATTGTTGATGCAGTCTTAAAAGGAGTACCGGGTATAAATGCCGAAGCTGCATATAAGGCTGTCAAAGAATCGTCTTTGATCTCACATCCCAATTCGCTATTCGATGTATGGGAAAAATACGGATATATGCCCGAAAATATACAAACTCAGTCGGTATCTATATCTCTTGAAATTGCCTATGATGACTGGTGTGTGGCTCAGCTGGCTAAAAGGCTAGGAAAGAATGATGATTATAAGCATTTTATGAAACGTGCTCTATTTTACAAGAATTTGTATAATCAAGAGACTTCGTTCTTCCAATCGAAAGACGATAAAGGTAATTGGCTGACTCCGTTCGATCCCTTCAAATACGGTTCTAATGGTGGTTATCCGTTTACCGAAGGCAACGCTTGGCAATATTTCTGGTATGTTCCGCATGATATGAGTACATTGGTTGAAATGGTTGGCGGAGATAAAGCCTTTGTGAAAAAACTGGACGATTTCTTTACTCTTGGACATGATGAAAATAGCGGCGAATTGAATGATAATGCATCCGGATTTATCGGGCAGTATGCACACGGCAACGAACCCAGCCATCATGTATCCTATTTATATAACTATGCGGGAGAACCTGCTAAAACCCAATTTTATGTAAATAAGATACTCACCGAATTGTATGATACTACATCGGCCGGATATGCAGGTAATGACGATTGTGGCGAGATGTCTGCTTGGTATATATTCAGTGCATTAGGCTTTTATCCCGTTAATCCGGCGAATGGTGTTTATGTTATCGGATCGCCTTTGGTTACGAAAGCTGTTATTGATGTAGGGAGAGATAAGACCTTTATTATATATGCTCCACGTAAATCGGAAGATCAGATATATATTCAGTCTGTAAAGTTAAATGGAAAACCTTATCAGAATACGTTTATCCGTCATTCGGACATTGTAAACGGTGGTACTCTCGACTTTGTTATGGGTAATAAGCCTTCGAAATGGGGAGCAGAGTCGAAAAATAGACCGGTTGATTTTTGATAATAAAATAAAAACAGATAAATGTAAAGTTCTCATTTATAAATAAAATACATATGAAAAAAACTTATTTATTATTTACTCTGTTAGCTATTCTGTTTTTGTCTTCCTGCGGGCAGTCATCCTCAGTAAAAACAGATAAATGGTTAGTGAAATATAACGAGGAAGACAAATCTATAAGAATAGAGAAAAATTCGAAACATCTTGTTGAAGGTTTATATGCTTCGTTCAAATTAGGAGATAAACTCATTACCTCAAAAGATTATGCAAAAAGTGCATATAAAACAAATGCAGTCAGTGATGGTTTCGGGCAAGGATCGGTATTCGAGATAACTTATACATCGGATAGCTTGCCGAGACTGGTGCAAACTTTTTATGTATATAATGATAAAGATTATATCCTTACTGATATTCAATTAGAGGATGCAGTTAAAGATGTTTCGTCTAATTATATGGCTCCGGTGAATATCGACCGTGTAGGACATTTGCTGCCTGAAGGAGATAACAGAGCATTATTCGTACCTTTCGATAATGACGCTTGGGTGAGATTTCAGGCTCATTCTTTTACATTCGATAAACTGAGAAGTTACGAAGTAACAACTATTTATAATAATCAGACCCGTAACGGATTGGTTATAGGATCGGTAGAACACGATAATTGGAAAACAGCAGTGGATATGACTAAAGGCGATTTGAATAATATAGGTTCGCTAGTTTGTTACGGAGGGGTTGCCGATTCCTTGACCCGTGATACCAATGTACATGGATCTTTAACCGGAAAAAAAATAAAATCGCCCAAAGTAATGATCGGCTTTTTCGACGACTGGCGTACGGGAATGGATGAATACGGAAAAGCAAATGCAATAATTGCTCCTTGTAAAGAATGGAACAAGGCGGTTCCTTTCGGTTGGAACAGTTGGGGTGCATTGCAGTTCAACATGCGTCCGAATCATGTAATGGAAGTATCGGATTACTTCAAGGATAAATTGCAGAACAATCATTTTGTCAGCCCTGATAATCTGGTTTATATAGGGTTGGATTCGGGCTGGAATATTTTTTCGGAAGACGAGTTAAAAGCCTTTGTGCAAAAATGTAAGGCTAACGGACAGATTGCGGGTATTTACTGGACTCCATTTACGGATTGGGGTAAAAATCCCGAAAAGGATGTGGAAGATGCTCCCGGATATAAATTCAAGGATATTTATATATATGCACAAGGAAAACCTCAGGAGTTTGACGGAGCATACGCCATTGATCCTACTCATCCGGCAATAGCACAACGGATGAAAGTGACATCGGATCTATTCCGCCGTTGTGGCTTTGAATATGTGAAGATGGACTTCATGGGGCACGGTGCAATGGAAGGAGACAAATGGTACAGACCCGAAATCAGAACAGGAATTCAGGCATACAATTATGGTATGGTGCTATTGAATAAATATTTTGGAGATATGTTTCTTAATCTATCTATTTCACCTGTTTTTCCGGCTCAATATGCCCAATCTCGTCGTATTGCCTGCGATGCGTGGAATAAAATAAAAGATACTGAATATACCATGAATGCCGTATCATACGGTTGGTGGATCGATAATTTGTATCAGTTCAATGATGCAGATCACGTGGTATTGCGTGATGCAACCGAAGGAGAAAACAGAGCCCGTATTACATCCGCTGTTATTACCGGATTGTTTATTGCTGGAGACGATTTCAGTAAAACCGGAGATAAAGGAGTTAAAGCGAGAGCCGAAAAATACCTAACTAATGCAGCTGTCAATGCTGTGGCTGTAGGTAAGTCGTTCCGTCCGGTGGAAGGTGTTGGCGAGAAATCTGAAAATCAGTTTGTATATACAGATAAAAAAGGAATAACTTATCTGGCTGTTTTCAATTATACTGATAATGACAATAATTCTGCAATTCCTTATGAAAGGATAGGGCTTGATGTAAATCAGGTGTTGAAAGTGACAGAGCTCTGGAGTGGTTTACAACTGGACAAAAAGGCTCGATTGGCTATTCCCTCCAAAGATGTGAAACTATTGAAAATAGAGAAATAAGGAAGGGATTGAATATGAGAAGTTTTAAGATGAAAAGAAAAGCTTTGCTGGTTTTGTTGATCAGTGCTTTTTTGAGCATACAGGTGGCTGATTCGCAAGAAAACAGCCACTTACATAAACTTTGGTACGAGCAGCCTGCTAAAGAATGGATGGAATCCATGCCATTGGGTAACGGTCGGATCGGAGCAAATGTTTTTGGTGATGTATATAATGAAACTGTTGCTCTGAATGAGATTACAATGTGGTCAGGCGATTATGATGCCAGACAGCAACGTACACTCGAAAAAGGAAAACTTGCAGAAATAAGAAAAGCCTTTTTTGATGGGAATCTGGCGGAAGGAAATCGGTTAGGTACGGAATATCTGGCCGGAACACCCCATTCGTTCGGGTCGCATGTTCCATTGGGAGATCTGAAAATGAAGTTTATATATGCCGATAATCATATCTCTGATTATAAACGGGTTTTAGATCTACGTACAGCTATTAATCAGGTTTCGTTCCAAGCCGGTAATGTCCGTTATATACGTGAGTATCTTTGCAGTAATCCCGATGATGCTTTGATTATTCATCTTTCGGCAGATAAATCGAAAAGTGTCAATGTTAATTTATCGTTTGCTTTATTGCGTGAAGCAGATATTACGGCTCGGGATAACGGTATTGAAATAGAGGGGCAGGTTTCTTTTCCGAAACAAGGTACCGGAGGTGTGAACTTCAAAGGCAAAATAGCTGTAAAGGCAAAAGAAGGGACAGTTACTGCCAAAGGCGGTGTGGTATCTATAAAAGAAGCATCTGAGGTTACTATTGTTTTTGATGTGAGAACGGATTATAGTAATCCGAATTATCAACCCGACTGTTTGCAAACTGTACAAAAAGCTTTGGCTAAAGATTATAATGTATTAAAGCAGGCGTATGTTGCCGACCATTCCCATTTATATGATCGTGTCGATTTATTTTTAGGAACAAGCTCTAATGAAAATTTACCTACCGATAAAAAATGGAAATTGGTAAAAGACGGAGGCTGTGATGTTGGGCTGGATGCTTTGTTTTTCAATTATGCCCGTTATTTGTTGATTGCTTCTTCGCGCGAAGATTCGCCATTGCCTGCAAATCTTCAAGGTATATGGAACGATAATCTGGCTTGCAATATGGGATGGACTAATGATTATCATCTGGATATCAATACTCAGCAGAATTATTGGCTGGCGAATGTCGGTAATCTGCATGAATTGAATAAGCCTTTGTTCAATTATATAGGACATTTGGCTCAATATGGAAGTAAAACGGCTTCCGAAGTATATAGTACTCGGGGGTGGACTGCTCATACTGTCGCTAATGTATGGGGATATACAGCCTCGGGATCCGGTGTTAACTGGGGATTGTTTCCTACTGCCGGTTCGTGGATTGCTTCTCACTTATGGACGGAGTATTTATATACTCTCGACCGTGATTTTCTGCGTAATACAACTTATCCTTTGCTGAAAAGTAATGCTGAGTTTCTAATAGACTATATGGTGAAAGACCCGAATAGCGGTTTTCTGATGACAGGACCGAGTACATCACCCGAAAATTCATTCAGATATAAGGGAGACGAACTTTCATTGTCGATGATGCCTACCAGTGACCGTTTATTGGTTTGGGAGACTCTTACGTCTTGTCTAGAGGCATCCAAAATTCTGAATATAGATGCTTCATTCAGAAAAGATATGGAGAAGGCGATAAAATTACTTCCTCCATATAAAATCGGTAAAAACGGCGGATTACAGGAATGGTTTGAGGATTTTGACGAAGCTCAGCCTAATCACAGACATACAACTCATTTACTGGGCTTGTACCCTTTTCATCAGATTACCCCAGTACAGACACCTGAGTTAGCCGAAGCTGCCCGTCGTACTATGGAATTGAGGTTAGCTGCTAAAGGATGGGAAGATGTGGAATGGAGCCGGGCGAATATGATTTGTAACTATGCCCGTTTGTTTGATGCTGAGAATGCTTATAATAGTGTTGTATTACTTCAACGGAATTTTACACGTGAAAACCTGCTGACAATTTCACCGGAAGGTATAGCCGGAGCTCCTTATGATATTTTTATTTTTGACGGAAATGAGGCTGGTGGTGCAGGTATTGCCGAAATGCTCGTTCAAAGTCACGAAGGGTATATTGAGTTTTTACCTGCATTGCCAAAAGCATGGAAAGACGGATCTTTTAAAGGTCTATCGGTAAGAGGTGGCGCAAATGTTGATCTGCAATGGAAAGAAGGTAATGTTGAAAAAGCCAAGATTACCGCTGTAGCCGATAATAGTTTTGTTGTGAAATCTGCTCATGATGCACTTGTCCCCTTATTTGTAATTAATGGCGAGCAGATCATGCTCAAACAAAAAGGTGATGGGTTTTTCCGTTTTTCTTTAAAGAAAGGTGATGTGATGGAACTTATTTATAGAAAATAATGTTTCGGACTTTTTTAGTGCCCAGGATTGCTCTGTAATCGGCATTTTTATCTATAAGTGAAGTCGTAGGCAAGAAATAAAGGTAACAGGTGAAAATATGTGATTTTGATGTGACTTTTGTAACCTTTTTTGATGTATAATCTTGATAAATATGTCTGCTGTCTTATTATTGATTATAATTAATAGATTTAGTCACTTTTTATGTAAGTTTGCTATTGTAAAAATAAATATTCAAACAGGTCTGAAACCTTAATTGAGATTCCTTAAATTTAGAATCATGACACAGATTAATCGATGTTTTTTGATAGTGATAATGTCTTGTATAGCATTATCGGTTTCTGCGAAAATTTCTCTTCCAGCTTATTTTTCCGATAATATGATTATCCAGCAAAAGAGCAGCCTGGTTTTTCCGGGAAAAGCTGAGGCTAATAAGAATGTAGTGGTGGAAACCGGCTGGGATGGAAAGAAGTATACAACCAAATCAGATCCGAATGGAATATGGTCTGTTGCGGTGAGTACACCCGAAGCGGGAGGACCTTACACCATTTCCATATCGGATGGGGAAGTATTTAAACTGACTAATGTATTGGTTGGCGAAGTATGGCTCTGCTCTGGACAGTCTAATATGGAAATGCCTCTGGCAGGGTGGGGCAAGGTTTTAAATTACGAACAGGAAATTGCTAATGCCGATTATCCGTCGATTCGTCTTTTACAAGTAAAGAAAACGACTTCAGTAGTTCCTCTTGATGAAGTTCAGGTAAATATGGAGGGATGGCAGGAGTGTACACCTCAATCAGTAAAGGAATTTTCTTCGGTAGCCTATTTCTATGCCCGTAAATTATGGGATGAACTTAAAGTCCCAGTTGGTGTGATTGATTGCACATGGGGTGGAACCCCCGCCGAAGCATGGACAAGTTTCAATACCTTACAGCATGTTTCGGGATATCAGGAGTCTGTTTCTATGCTTAAGGAGTCTGGTTTTGACAGGCAAACACTTCTGAGTAATTATCAGCAGAAAATAGATAAACACAACCATGATCTGATTGGTAAGGATAAAGGTTATGTAGATGGTCGTCCTATCTGGGTATCTCAATTACAACAAGGCAGTGACTGGAAAGAAATGACATTGCCGGGAAACTGGGAAGCAAAAGGTTTGAAAGACTTCGATGGTATTGTTTGGTTTCAGAAAGAAATAGATATACCGGCTTCATGGGAGAGAAAGCCAATAGCGTTAAGCCTTGGTATGATCGATGATGAGGATATCACATACTACAACGGGGTTGAAATTGCAAAGGGTGCAGGCTATCAGACTCCCCGAAATTATACTATTCCTGCAGCTTTGGTGAAAAAAGGTAAAGGGGTGATAACAGTCCGTGTAGCTGACTACGCAGGAGAAGGAGGTATAACCGGAAACTTATCTGCCAAGTCGGGAAATGAAATAATTGCTTTATCCGGATCGTGGAATTATCAGGTGGGAATGTCTCTGAAAGACTTGACTCCTATGCCGCTTTCGCCCGAAAGTTCGGGTTATCCAACCGTATTGTATAACGGTATGGTAAATCCATTGATTAAGTTCTCTATAAAAGGAGCTATTTGGTATCAGGGTGAATCGAATGCCGAAAGGGCAGACAGATATGCACGGTTGTTCCAGTCTATGATTACCGACTGGCGCGAAAAGTGGGGTTATGAGTTCCCTTTTTACTTTGTTCAGTTAGCTAATTTTATGGCTCATCAGGAGGTTCAGCCTGATTCTAAATGGGCTGCGTTGCGAGAAGCTCAGTCTGAAGCTCTTCATCTGAAAAATACAGGTATGGCTGTAGCTATTGATATAGGCGAGGCAGGAGATATTCATCCTAAGAATAAGCAGGAGGTTGGAAGACGCCTTGCTTTATTGTCTTTGTCGGATACATATAAGAAGAATGTAGAGTCAAGAGCTGCTTATATGACTGATTATTATGTGTCGGGCGGAGCTTTGGTTCTGTTGTTTAACGAAACTCTGCCTGTATCGTCGGCAGTAAAAGGTTTTATTGTGGCAGGAGCTGATAATGTATATTATCCCGCTGTGGCTACTATCGATGGAAATAAGATAATTCTTAAATCAGCATCGGTTAAAACTCCTTTGGCTGCTCGTTATGGTTGGGCAGATAATCCTGAGTGTACATTGAAAAGTAAATCGGGATTGCCTGTTGCACCGTTCCGAACAGATAAATAGAATCCTTTATAGTATGCAGATCTAAATAATGATATAATTTCAAATTATAATAAGCTCAGGTTGTTATATTTACCAAAGTAATAAATAGGTCTATGATCTTATTTGTTCAATTTCTGCTTAATCCATCTATTTGCGGGTATTTCGAAATATTTGAAGGAAACAGCCGAAATGATAATGGTAATAATGATGCCAAGTATGAATACCGAAAGTTTAGGGGCGGATATACCCAACAGAAAGTAGGCTCTTTTTACATACCATAATACAATTCCGTGGAACATGTAAAACGCAAAACTGATTTCTCCAAGCCAAACGAATTGTTTATTCGCAAGAATTTTGGATATATATCCCGACTGAAAGTAAAAAACGGAGATAATCAATCCAATAGGTATCCAGTACCACAATGAGTGGCGATATACTTGAGGTATAAAATATGCAGCGGTGTAAAATAGCAGAAATACCATGATCGCAGATACTTCGGCGAAGGTTGCAATGTATCGTCTTTTCAGGTAATCGGGTTTAATGGCTCTACAGAGATTATACAAGAAGATACCAAGAATAAAATCAAGTAGTCTTACGGGGGGAAAGGCGTAGAAAAACCATTCTTCGTCTTTCATTCCTCCGAATATAGGGCACAGAGCAATCAGCAGAATGGAAGCACTTATAAATGCTATATATAGTTTACGTGGCGATCCGGTCAGCCATTTAAGTATAAAAGGAAACAGCAAATAGAAAAACATCTCATCCGAGAGGCTCCATGCTGCGGCATTAAAGCGGATTTCGTCTGTCGGGTAGAAACTTTGGGTTAAAGATATATTTGATAGAAGATTGGTTATGTAGGGAGCATTTAGGGGATGGTCTTTCCTCATATATACCCAGATAAGCAATGTGAGTATATGCAATGGATAAATACGAGCCAGCCGATAGGTATAGAACGTTCTCTTTGATATATCATTCTTGACAAATCTTTCCTGATAAGTATATGCCAGAATGAAACCACTTAATACGAAAAAGAAACTGACACCTGCATATCCTTCATAGAAACAATGGTATAGAAAAGGGTTCTGGCTTTTTTCGAAAAGAATAGAATGGCTCATAAAGACCATAAAGGCAAATATAAATCGAAGTGAAGTCAGAGGCTTTATCATACTGGATATCCGTTGCTGAGTGACAAATGTAATGTAATTTCTTTTTAACGTATGTCTTATTTCATATTAAGTTTAAATCTCAGGAAGCATTCTGTTTTGGTTGCATTTTCTAGAAAAATAGAATATCCTTTTTTGATTTGAGCTTTAATTGTTTTAACTTTGACTCTCCGGCTAAATAAATTTATTGTATCTTTTATTCAAAATTGGAAATGACAAACCTGACTACACTAGAAAAAGCTCTCCAAATAGCGGTTAATGCACATCTTGGACAAAAAGATAAGGCTGGAAAGCCTTATATATTTCATCCGTTGAGAGTTATGAATCAGGTGGCTACAACCGATGAAAAAATAGTGGCTATATTGCATGATGTTTTGGAGGATACGGATTTGACTTCTCAGGATTTATTGAAAGAAGGCATTCCTGCTTATTTGGTAGATGCTATTGTTTCGTTATCAAAGGATGAAAAGGAAACTTACGAAGAGTTTATCAGGCGTGTTTCGTGGAATCAGATAGCTGTGGCTGTAAAAATTGCGGACATTAAAGATAATTTAGATGTTTCGAGATTATCTGTTATAGTAGAAGAGGATATAAACAGGTTGAAGCGTTATCTGAAAGCTTTAGAATTTCTGGGGAAGGATAAAAAGTGATATTGCTTTAACTTCTCTTATCAATGAAGTTCCATCATTAGGGATATATAATTATAATACTGTCATTCAATAGTTAAAATGTTTCATTCGAAACATTTGTAATACATACATTTATGTCGAAGAAGAACAAAACATTAACGGTGCTGTTTCAAAACAATAAAAAGAGGCTCTCGACTATTTATTATAGATACATCTTTCTTATTATCATATCGCTAACCATTCTTGTTGGTGTCTTGTTCTATAAGTTGGATGCTCATATAGCATTGTTTGGGGATACGCCTTCGGCATTAGGCGAATATGTAAAGACGGTAGCTACGGTTTTGGGGGGAGCCTTGGTTCTTCTTGGTTTATGGATAAATAACAGGAGAGTTGCAGAGCAAATACGGCAAAACAATATTGCAGAAAAAGGACAAATAAATACCCGTTTCAAAGATGCAGCTACATTGTTGGGCAGTGAGAATGTAAGTTCTATTCTTTCCGGAGTATATGCCCTTCATCAGATTGCATCGGAATCCTCAGTTGGAGATGAGATCCAAAAAGGATATGTTCGGATTATACATGATATTCTGTGTGCTTATGTAAGGGAAAATACCGAAACTATAGTGAAAGAAGATGACGGTCGCGAATGGCGTGTAAATAGTAAACCTACTATAGTCATACAAACTATAATAAAGGTTTTATTCAAAAACAACGAATTTATTTATAGCGATTTGATGACTGATTTATCGAATTGTATATTTGAAGACACTGATTTTGATAATGCATATATTGCGAATGTCGATTTTTCAAAAACGAAATTCATTAGGTCAACAGCTAATAATTGTAGTTTTATTGCCTGTTATCTCGAGAATACATTTATTGATGAAGTTAATTTTTCGGGAAGCAGTTTTGATAAGGTTGTATTTGATAACTCTCACATAAAGAATTCTTCTCTTGCAGAATCGAAATTATCCGAATGTGATTTTTGGGATGTAATTCTTTATAAGACAACTTTCGAAAAAGCCAAGATGGAAAAGATTGATTTCAAAAATGCAATTTTTGAAGAAGATGTGATTTTTAGTGATACTGCTCTTGCCGGATTTACATTGGACGAGATTGCCAAAGATTCATTGAATATGACTAAAGCCTGATCTCCTTTAATGTATTCTATGTGTGATTTTAGAGAGCAGGCTTGCTAGAGGATATCTTTTTTAGACTAGAGTTACTTCTATATCCCGGTCTCTAAGCATCTCCAAAACGTGTCCGGGAGCATTACTGTCTGTTATAATATGATGTATCTTGTTTATATCACAGATTTTGCAGAATCCTCTTTTTCCGAACTTTGACGAATCGGTGAGGACAATTATCTTTTGCGAAGCATCGATCATTTGCTGATTAATAAGTGCTTCGCTCATATTACTGGTTGTGAGTCCGTAATCGATGTCAATTCCATCTACACCCAGAAATAGTTTGTTACAGGATAAACTCTTTAGTATATTTTCGGCATAGTGACCTATAACCGAAACTGAGTTCTTTCGTAGGCTTCCTCCAAGTTGTACTATTTCCATATTTGGGTTGTAACACATTGCAAGGGAAACCTTTACTGAAGACGTTATAACCGTAATATCGGAGTTCACGTCTATTTCGTTGGCAAAGGCCAGCAGCGTGGTTCCCGAGGCTATAATAATTTTGTCATTCGGCTCAAGAAGTTTGCATGCTGCTTTTGCTATTGAGACTTTTTCTTCGATATACATTTTTTCTTTTATGTCAATATGTTTATCGGTAATAATAGAGCTCAGGCTGCTGGCACTACCATGATTTCGATACAGCATCTTTTTGCTTTCGAGATATTTTAAGTCTTTACGGATCGTAACTTCCGAAACTCCGAGCTTTTCGCTGAGGTCTTGAACTTTTACATATCCGTCTTTCTTAAGTTCTTCTATAATCGATTTATGTCGCTGTGCAATGTTTCCCATGTCATTAATTATTTTCTATTACTTAAAAAGTCAGACTCATTTTTTAGTTGTCATGTCTGCATTCATGTTTGTAAGAAAATGAACGCAGATCAAAACATTACAAATATAATAATAAAACTTTATCTATTCTTTATTATCTGAAATCTGTACTTAATAAAACATATTTGCATCTTATTAGTTTCGAAATGTTTCATATTTGGATTTTATTCACCGTTAATAGATATTAATTAATTTCGAATTGGATATAAAAAGTTTCGATTTTATTTTTTTTATTCAAATACATAATTAACTTTGTCGGTAAGCTAATAAATAGGGTGTATGAATAGAGATAATAATATAAAGAAAATATCAGACACAACAATCTTATGGGATATTGTGGTTGTCGGGGGAGGAGCTACAGGTTTAGGGATTGCCGTTGATGCTGCTTCGCGCGGCTATAAAGTTGTACTGTTGGAACAGTCCGATTTTACAAAGGCAACCTCCAGCAGAAGCACAAAGCTTGTGCACGGAGGGGTTCGTTATCTGGCTCAGGGCGATGTAGGCTTAGTTGTTGAGGCTCTTCGGGAACGTGGACTTATGAGGAAGAATGCACCTCATTTGTTTCATGACCAGAGGTTTATAATAGGAAACTATAAATGGTGGGAAAAGGCGTTTTATACAATAGGACTTACTGTTTATGATATTCTAGCAGGAAAAAGAGCATTAGGCCGATCGCTTGCCATGAGTAAGGCTTCGGTGTTGAAAGAAATTCCTCAAATAGTGACCCGTAACCTTCGGGGTGGGGTCGTTTATCATGATGGTCAGTTTGATGATTCCCGTATGGGGATTAATCTGATGCAGACAGCTCTTGAGCAAGGTGCGGTTGTTGCTAATTATATGAAGGTGGTCGGTTTATTGAAAGATGGTTCAGAACGGATATCCGGAGTGAAATTTGTCGATGATTTGAAAGGTGGAGAATATACTCTCCGTTCGAAAGCAGTGATTAATGCTACTGGTATATTTGTTGATCAGGTGATCAAAATGGATTTACCCGAAGATGATGATATAGTTCGTCCAAGCCAAGGTGTGCATTTGGTTGTGGATAAGTCTTTTCTGGGAGGAGATACTGCTATAATGATTCCTAAAACAAGCGATGGTCGGGTAATGTTTGGTGTTCCATGGCATGGTAAAGTAGTATTGGGAACAACTGATACTCCTTTGAAAGAGTCTGTTCTTGAGCCTAAGGCTTTAGAGGAAGAGATAAATTTTATCTTAAAAACTGCAGGAGAGTATTTGGTTAAGAAACCTACCCGTGCTGATGTTTTATCTGTTTTTGCAGGGTTGCGGCCATTGGCTGCACCGAAGAAAAATACAGACGGGCAGAAAACCAAAGAGATATCACGCAGTCATAAAATAGTAATATCGAAAAACGGCCTGGTAACTATTACCGGAGGAAAATGGACTACCTATCGAGATATGGCTGAAGATGTTCTGGATAAGACTATTGTTGAGTGCGGTTTAACACATAAGGCATGCGTTACAAAGAGTCTGCATATACACGGTTATAAGGAAAACGTTGATCGATCTGACTTTAGTTATGTATATGGCAGTGATTACGAGAAAATACAAAAAATACAAAAAGATCGTCCTGATTTGGCCGAAAAGCTTCATTCGCGGTTTGATTATACCGGAGCAGAGGTTGTTTGGGCGGTAAGAGAAGAGATGGCATTGACAGTCGAAGATGTATTGGCTCGCCGTTTGAGAGCTCTGTTTATTGATGCCCGTGCTGCGATAGATATTGCTCCGAGCGTTGCTGAAATTATGGCTGAAGAATTGAATGAAGATATTGACTGGCAAAAAAAACAGGTAGCGGAGTTTATAGAACTTGCTCAACATTATTTGTTGGTTCCTTATAAGGGTACATAACTATCTTATCTGGTAATCTGTGTGCGTTGCTTCGTATTTAGAATTGAAAGCAGTTTTATCGTAAAATAAAAAGGTCCCAGACCTATAACCTAATTTATACACATCATGGAAAAGTACATTTTAGCATTTGATGCAGGGACAACAAGCTCCCGTGCGATTGTTTTTAACCATCAAGGAGAGGTGTGTTCTGTTGCACAAAAAGAATTTCCTCAGATATTTCCTCAAAGCGGATGGGTTGAGCATGACCCTCATGAAATATGGGCTTCACAGGCTGCTGTGGCAGCAGAGGCGATAACCAAAATTGGAATAAACGGTACTAATATTGCCGGAATAGGTATAACTAATCAGCGTGAGACAACTATTGTTTGGGATCGCGAAACCGGAGAGCCTGTATATAATGCTATTGTATGGCAAGATCGTCGGACTTCCGAATATTGTGATAAGCTGAAGAATGAAGGGTTGTTGCCTGTCATTAAAGGCAAGACCGGATTGATTGTTGATGCTTACTTTAGCGCAACGAAGGTTAAATGGATTCTGGATAATGTTGAAGGTGCCCGAAAAAGAGCAGAAGAAGGTAAACTAGCTTTTGGTACAGTTGATACATGGATTGTTTGGCAGCTGACCCGTGGGGAAACTCATATTACAGATGTGTCTAATGCGTCTCGTACTATGCTTTATAATATACATACATTGGAATGGGATGAAGAGTTATTGAATCTTTTCAATATTCCGGCAAGTATGCTGCCAAAAGTATGTGCTTCCAGCGAGATATACGGTTATACTAAAACTACAATTTTTGCATCCAAAGTTCCTATTGCAGGTATTGCTGGTGATCAACAGGCAGCATTGTTCGGGCAGATGTGTATCGAACCGGGAATGGTTAAAAATACATATGGTACAGGCTGTTTTATCTTGATGAATATGGGTGAAAAGCCGGTAGCTTCGAAAAATAATCTGGTGACTACTATTGCCTGGCAGATAAATGGAAAAACTCATTATGCGTTGGAAGGAAGTATTTTTGTCGGAGGAGCTATTGTTCAATGGTTAAGAGATGGTTTGAAGGTGATCAATTCTTCATCAGAAATAGAAGCTCTGGCGACTCAGGTTCCGGATACAGGAGATGTTTATTTTGTTCCTGCTCTCACCGGATTGGGTGCTCCTTATTGGGATCAATATGCCCGGGGAACGATTGTGGGTATATCAAGAGGTACTACTGCTGCTCATATAGCAAGAGCCGCACTCGAAGGAATAGCCTATCAGACTATGGATGTTCTTAATGCCATGGTGTTAGATGCCGGGGTCGGACTAAAAGAGTTGCGTGTTGATGGCGGTGCTGCCCGGAATAATCTTCTGATGCAATTTCAGGCTGATGTCTTGGGTAAAAACGTGATTCGTCCTCAAACTACAGAAACTACAGCTTTGGGTGCTGCTTATTTGGCTGGATTGGCTGTTGGTTTTTGGGAAAATATCGAAGAAATCAGTAAGCAATGGCACGTTGAAACTACTTTTGTTCCGGATGAGAAAGTGGATATGTTACTAGCTAAAAAGAAATGGTCTGAAGCAGTATATCGTGCGCAGTCATGGATAAAATAGAATACTGAATGGTTGAATCTTAAATGTTAACTTATAGAACTGTTAAAAACTTTTTACTTTACTACAAACACCATCATTTTATTAAAAGCTGTCTCTTTCCTGCTCGTTTTTAGCCATACTCAAAATCTATAAAGCAGGAAAGATACAGTCGGAATAAGAACCTTTTTTAAGGTCTCAGGGCTTTTGTCGTCTCGAAAGTATAATGGCTGCAGATAGTTGTGACCCTGAAATAAGGTATTGCGTACAAATTGTTACTTAATAATATACCTTTTAAAATTAAAAACTATGGGACTGGATATTCTATTCGAATTTATAGGTACAGCTGTTTTGATCTTGTTTGGAGCAGGGGTATGTGCCAATGTGAGCCTGAAAAAAACTTTGGGTCATAACTCGGGTTGGGTTGTTATTGCTTTTGGTTGGGGATTTGCTGTTTTTGTAGGAGCTTATATATCAGGTCCATATTCAGGAGGACATCTTAATCCGGCTGTAACCATTGGTTTGGCATTGGCCGGAACGTTTAAAGGGAATGTAATCGGATATATAATTGCTCAAATGTTAGGTGCTATAGTTGGGGCTGTATTAGTCTACCTGATGTATATGCCTCATTTTGATGCGGAAGAAAATCCTGACGCAAAACTGGGGGTATTTTGTACAGGGCCTGCTATTAAAAATTTATTCAGTAATTTCTTTAGTGAATTGATCGGGACTTTTGTTTTGGTATTGGGTATTCTGTATGCTGCCGGAGCTCAGATTGCAGGTCCATTGCCTGTGGCAATACTGATTGTTGCAATAGGTATGTCTTTGGGTGGGACAACCGGATATGCTATAAATCCTGCTCGTGACTTAGGTCCTCGTATTGCTCATGCTATTCTTCCTATAAAGGGCAAACGTGATAGTAATTGGGGGTATGCCTGGCTTCCTGTTGTGGCTCCTGTTTGTGGTGCTGTTTTGGCTGCTTTGGCATATATCGGACTTAACTCTCTTTAGTGTGCTTGATCTGAGTAAGATATGATTGTTAATACTCTTATTATAGATCGTTATAACCTTAAAATATTTACACTAACATTTTTATTATCATGAAAAATATAAAGTCAATACTGTTAGGATTTTTTTGCTTTTGCTTTTCGGGCATTTTACTGGCTCAGGAAAGCGAAGTGTACAAACCTGTCGATTTTTCTTTGCAATTGAAAAATATGCACTTGTGGAGAGGTTTGCAGATAACAAGTTCGGCTGTTACTGATGTCGATCTGAGGGTCAAAGATAAAAGCGGAACCTTTACCGGCGGTTTGTGGGGTGGAGCTGGAACTGATGGGGAATTTAAAGAGTTTGATTATTATTTTACTTTCTCGAAGTCCGGTTTTACATTTGCTGCTTGGGATATTTATAATTTTTCGAAAGATGCTACTTATAACAATAGGCAGGTGTTTAATTACAGTGCACGTGAAACAGGACATTTTATCGATCTTTCATTGGCATACCGTTTTTCGGGTTCTTTTCCGCTGAATATCAGTTGGGCTACAGTTGTTTTTGGTCGGGATAGAGGTGCTTTGAATGAAAAAAATCTTTATTCGACTTATGTGTCAATGGATTATCCTGTATTACGCAGCGATTATATTAACTTGGATTTGGGGATTGCTGGAGCTTTTGCATTGAGCCCCGAAAAAGGAACGGACGCTAATTTTTATGCAAAAGACGCAGGAATCGTGAATGTGAATATTGTAGCATCGAAGAAGCTTCAACTGGGAAGTTATACCTTACCGGTGTCTGTTATGGGCATGTGGAATCCTGCAAATAATAATGCTAATATTCAGGTGGCATTGGATTTGATTACTTTCTAGGATTTGTTTATAGAGTTAATTTGTTTTTATTTTCAGTATAATTCGTAATTCCAGGCGGAGGTTGCTTAGAGCAGCTTCCGCTTTTTATCTATAATTGAATATTTAATAAAAAAAACTTTCGATTTGTTTTGTAAAAACTTTCGATTTTATTTTTTAATGTTTCAAATTATTGCTTTATTTGTGTGGTGAATCATTAACTAAGAAAACTATCATGATACAGACTAATTCCATAAATCCATTTGATGTTATCATTATAGGGGCAGGGGCGACCGGTGCAGGTATTGCCCGGGACTGTTCACGCAGAGGTTTATCTGCGTTATTGATAGAAAGGTCTGATATTGCAACCGGAGCAACCGGACGAAATCATGGCTTGTTGCATAGCGGGGCTCGTTATGCGGTAACAGATAGAGAGTCTGCTGAGGAGTGTATCAAAGAAAACAGGATTCTGAAACGTATAGCAAGCCATTGTATAGAGGAAACAGATGGTCTTTTTCTGAGTTTGCCTGAAGATGATATCAATTACCAATCGAAGTTTGTGGAGTCTTGTATTGTTGCAGGTATTAATGCGCATATAATCGATCCGAAGGAGGCCTTACGGCTGGAACCTTCTGCCAATCCGTCGATAATAGGTGCGGTGCGTGTGCCGGATGGGTCTGTTGATCCATTCAGATTGACGGCATCAAATATGATTGATGCAAAAGCTCATGGTGCAGAAGTGCTTACTTATCATGAAGTCATCGGACTTCTGAAAGAACAGGATCGGGTGGTAGGTGTTTCGGTTTTTGATCATAAAAAGAAAGAGACTAAAAATATATATGGAGCTATTGTTGTCAATGCCGGAGGTATCTGGGGGCAGCATATTTCGTCATTCGCAGGGATAAATGTAAAGATGCTTCCTGCTAAAGGAGCTTTACTTATTTTCGGACACAGGGTAAACAGTATGGTACTGAACAGATGCCGAAAGCCTGCCGATGCGGATATTCTGGTTCCGGGTGATACGATTTCGCTTATAGGTACAACGTCTACCAATATACCTTATGATCAGATAGATAATATGATTGTTACTCCTGAAGAAGTGGATATATTGATTAGAGAGGGCGAAAAACTTGCTCCACGATTGGCTCAAACCCGCATTTTACGCGCATATGCAGGAGTAAGACCTCTGGTTGCTTCGGATAATGATCCGACCGGGCGTAATGTAAGCCGGGGAATTGTTTTGCTTGATCATGCCGAAAGAGACGGAGTGGAAGGGTATATTACTATTACAGGAGGTAAATTAATGACTTATAGGTTGATGGCTGAATGGGCTACAGATCTAATTTGTAAAAAATTGAATGTCTCGGCTGTTTGTTCTACTGCTGATGAAAATTTGCCCGGATCAAGAGAAGATATCGAAGAAATAAACCGTAAGATAATTTCCGTACCTACTACGCAACGCAAATCGGCTCTTTACCGACATGGAGATATGGCCGGAGTTTTGGCTGATAATACAGCCGCTGATAATAGCCTGATTTGTGAATGTGAAGAAGTTTCCGTAGGAGAGGTTAAATATGCGCTTGATGAATTGAATGTAAAGAGTTTGGTTGATTTACGGAGGCGTACCCGTGTGGGAATGGGGACTTGTCAGGGAGAACTTTGTGCATGCAGGGCAGCAGGTATTATGGCGAAAGAAAATAAATTCTGTGTGAAAAGAGCAAGAGAGGAGCTTGCATCGTTTCTTAATGAGCGATGGAAAGGCGTTTATCCTATTGCATGGGGTGACACTTTGCGTGAGAGTGAATATACTACCTGGGTTTACGAGAGTGTATGCGGTTTGAATTTATCTCAAAATAAGGAGGATTGATATGAAATTTGATACTATTATAATAGGAGGAGGATTATCCGGACTTATATGCGGTATTCGCTTGTCGCAGGAAGGACAGCGATGTGTGATCGTTTCGTCGGGACAAAGTGCCTTACATTTTTCATCGGGGTCTTTCGATTTGCTGAATGCGCTACCTGATGGTTCGGCTGTGTCCGATCCTTTGCTTGCTGTTGAGGATCTGATAAGAACGAATCCGACTCATCCTTATTCTAAATTAGGAAAAGAAAGCTTTAAAGAGTTATCTCTATATGCAGAATCGTTTCTCTCCGGCATAGGGCTTTCCCTGCAAGGCAGTGCACGTAATAATCATTACAGGATTACACCGATGGGGACATTGAAATCAACCTGGCTTACCGTATCAGACTTTGGTATAAGCGAATCTGATTCTGAGTTGCCATGGAAAAAGGTTTCTATATTTAATCCTGCCGGGTTTCTGGATTTTTATCCACAGTTTATAGCTGATGAATTTCTGAAACTGGGAACCGAAAGTAATATTGAGATTTTTGATCTTCCCGACCTTGATTATCTGAGACGGAATCCCAGTGAGTTGAGAGCAACTAATATTGCACGCATCTTGGATAAAGAGAGTAATCTTGATCTGTTTTCAAAAATATTAAATGACCGTAGCGGAAATAGCGACGCTATTATAATTCCGGCGTGTATCGGGCTTAAATCCGATTCGATTAGCCATCTGAAAAGAATGGTATCTAAACCTATATTTTTGCTGCCGACATTGCCGCCTTCGGCTATGGGGATACGGATTCAACAATATCTGCATGATTACTTCCTTCGATTGGGTGGGACATATATGCTGGGTGATAGTATAAAGAAAGCAGATACGGAGGATAACTCTATTACGAGAGTTTATTCTTATAATCATGGAGATATTCCATTTGTCGCAAAAAATGTAGTGTTGGCAACCGGAAGCTATTTTAGTCAGGGACTGATCGCGACATCCGATCAGGTGTATGAGCCTATCTTTAATCTGGATGTAAGTTATTTATCTGACCGCCAGCAATGGTCTGATTCTAATATGTTCAAAGCTCAGGGATATCAGCAATTTGGCGTGAAGACTGATAATGCTTTCAATGGATTGAAAGGGGGAGAACCTATTCGAAACCTTTTCGTTTCGGGTGCTATTCTTGAAGGTTTTAATCCTGTAAAAGAGGGTACTGGTGCAGGTGTTTCTATACTGACTGCATTACATATAGCAAATAATATATTGAAGCAAAGTTGAATTTATCTATAGAGAAAGGGATGGGATCGGTTAACAGTTTACTGTCAACAGTTATCAACTGAAAAGGAAAAAGGTGACTGATAAAATGTATATAAAACGTGTTACTTTTGTCACCTTTTTTCGAAATAACCCAACCTTTTTCGTACGGCAGTTAAATCCCCTTTAGGGGACAGAGTGGTGAAAAAGGAAACATCCCAAAGTGTGCATAAACGGTGTCACTTTTGTTACCTTTTTAGTAAAATGTTATTAGTGAATGTATTATTGATAACTATTATCTGATTATTGATCTCTGATTTTGTTACCATTTTAGAATTTTTTGCTTAAAACTAAATAGATATGAACTTACAACAACATAATATAAGTGCCAACAACTTCGAACAATGTATAAAATGTACAATATGTACAGTGTATTGTCCGGTGTCGGCTGTAAATCCTGATTATCCGGGACCTAAACAGGCCGGACCCGATGGTGAACGGCTCAGATTGAAAAAAGGGTATTTTTATGATGAAGCACTGAAGCTTTGTCTTAATTGTAAACGTTGTGAAGTTTCTTGTCCTTCGAATGTAAGGATCGGAGATATTATTCAATCGGCTCGAATCAAGTATAGTAAAAAGAAACCGAAGGTCAGGGATTTCATACTAGCTAATACCGATTTGGTTGGGACGCTGGCAACTCCGTTTGCTCCTATTGTAAATACAATGCTGGGATTGAATGTTACAAAGTCAGTTCTGGATGTTGCATTACAGATAGATCACAGGCGCACTTTTCCTAAATATTCATTCGGAACATTCGAGGGCTGGTATAAAAAACAGGCTGACAAGCAGAAGCAATATTCTAAACAGGTGAGTTATTTTCATGGTTGCTATGCAAATTACAATAATCCGCAACTGGGAAAAGATCTAGTGACTGTATTTAATACTTTGGGTATCGGGGTGCAGTTGCTGCGAAAAGAAAAATGCTGCGGGGTGGCTCTTATTTCCAATGGGTTTATAAATCAGGCGAAAAAACAAGCCAGAGTTAATGTGGAATCGCTGAGAGAATCTATCGTTGATAAAAAGATACCTGTTGTAGCGACATCATCTACATGTACGTTTACAATTCGGGACGAATACCCTCATTTATTGGATATAGACACAAAGGATATAAAAGATGATATAGAATTGGCAACCCGTTATATTTATCGGTTGTTAAGTAAAGGAGAATTGGATTTGAAGTTCAAGAAAGAGAAGATAAAAGTTGCATATCATACTCCTTGTCATATGGAGAAACTCGGATGGGCATATTACTCACTCGAATTATTGAAGCTGATCCCGAATATTGAATTGAAGGTATTGGATTCTCAATGTTGCGGCATTGCAGGAACCTATGGTTTCAAAAAGGAAAATTATAAAACATCTCAGGATATTGGCCAAGGTTTGTTCGACCAGATAGAGTCAAGTGATATAGATTATGTGGTGACAGACTGCGAAACATGTAAATGGCAGATCGAAATGTCTACATCTAAGCGATGCGAACATCCTATATCTATATTAGCAATGGCTTTGGAGGTCTGAAAAGTTTCGAATTAAGTTTCGTCTATGGCTTACTGATGTTTTTAAAAGAAAGATTATCCTTTCCTCAGTTTTATTTTAGCTTGTTCATTTAAAGAGACGTTTTTTGCATTGATAGAATATTATATGGGTAAATCTTCTTTTTAAAGCATTTATTATTAGTTGTTTAATGTGTTATTCTATTGCTGGATGTAAAAAATATAACAAAATTTAATATTTAATCAATTTAGATTTGTGAAACTTTATTATTTTATGTATATTTAGTTATGTAACGAAACAAATAGCTAAAACAGTATTTCAATTAGCATTATAGTTAGGTTTTATTATATAAAAAAAATTAGAACTATGGCACAAGTTTATAACATCAATCAGAAAGATTCTTCTTTGGAAGAATGCTGTACTTTTGAGACTAACGGACAGGATATTAATACTGAGTATTCGTCAACGTATATAGGTGTACTGAGTGTATTTAGAGAAGTTTTTCAGTTGATAGACTTTCCTAAGATTATTACACAAAAGCAGAAAAACGAAAATTGAAGTATTCGGTACTGACGTAATGGGATAGTCAAAATCGGATAGAATCTAATTTTATCCTATAACTTTTATGACACTTTTTCCGTTTGCTGATTTCGTTACCTGTATCTGTGTGGATATACGCTCTTTCATTTCTTCGACATGAGATATCACTCCTATCTTTCGACCTTGCGTCTGGAGACTTTCCAATGCATCCATAGCAATACCGAGAGTCTCAATGTCAAGAGAACCGAATCCTTCATCTATAAACAGTGATTCGATCTTCATCCTATTGGAAGAAAGGGAGGATAACCCCAAAGCCAGTGAGAGTGAGATCAGAAATGATTCTCCGCCCGATAACGAGTGTACAGTGCGTACTTCACCCAGCATATCATTGTCGATAACCTGCAAAGCCAACGTATTCGGGATTTTTTCGAGTTTATAACGTTTCGATAATTCTTCCAGATGCTTATTGGCATATCCTAGTAAAACATCCAGTGTATAACCTTGAGCTATTGCTTTGAACTTATTTCCATTAGCAGACCCCAACAGGTCATTCAACTTAGCCCAGTTATTGTATAGTTCTTCTTTCGTTCTGATTTCTGCTTCGAACCCTTTTAGGCGTTCTTTGTTTTGTTGATGAGACGAAAGAGTTACATGAATTTCCATTAAGCGGTTATTCTGTATTTGTTGCTTCGCTGATAATTCATCAGATTGTGTCTGTAGATTTTCCAGAGTCAGGCTTTCTTCGGGTTTTTCTCCTTTTTCCTGATGCTTTTGTAAGCGGATATTTCGTTCTTCTAAAGTAGTTGATTGAATAAGTTCCTGATTTTTTAAGTCGTTGAGATAAGCTTTCTCCTGATCAATCCATGTTTTAGATTTAGACATGAGATCCTGCAGTCTTTCAGGTGTGATCGTACTGTTATGATTTAGCCATGTTTGGATAATATCTTCCAATCTGCTTATCTCCTTTAAATTATTCTCGATGTCATTTTTGAGTTGAGAGATGATACCCGATACCGTTGATTTTTCGGCTTCGGCTTTTTCTCGGAGCTGCCTTTGTTGTTCGTATTTGTTAGAGTAATCTTCTTTGAGATAGGTATATCTTTTCTCTATTTCATCTATGCTCTTTCCTTTTAGTATCTGAAGTCGTTCTTCAGTATCTTTTTTGAGTACCGTTGATTGATTATCTAGATTTTCCGAACGTTGTTTGATCTCGCCTAAACTTATTTCTAAAGACTTTTGTTCGGCTTCCAACTTAACGGTATTTGTGTCCATTGATATAGAACAAGTCTCGAGTTTCACCTTATTCTCATTCCAGATAGTAGTAATGTCGGAAAGCTCTTTAGCCAATATGCCTTGTTGATTTCTTATTTCCCAGTTGGGCAAGGTATTCAGGTCTTTTTTTAATTCTTCGATAGATTCTGCATAGCGTTGTTCGAACCCGGATATGTGAGTTTGAAATATGGTGATGTTCTTTTGTGTAAGATCAATACTTTCTTTGGTTCGGTTTATATCTTCTGCTATTTTTTTCTTAGCAGTGTTTAGCTCGGATTCGTTTATCGAGCCTTGTTGACTCTTGAAGATTTCCGTGTGATGATGCGTATTTCCGCACACAGGACAGGGATATCCTTCTTTCAGCTTTTCCCTTAGGCTTAGAATTTCAGACGGAAGAAGATTGTTTAAGCGTTCAGCTTCTTCTTCCTGCTGTTTTAATCGGTTTGTATTGGATTGCAGTATCGTTTTGCTTGATTTCAGATCTTTTAGCGTATTGTCTTTCTGTATTCTGTTTGCTTCAGATGCTTTCAGGAGGTTTATAATGAGGTCGATACGGGGAATTATTCTATCATATTGTTTATGGTCGTCAAACCATTTTTCAATAGATACCTTAGTCTCTTTTGCTTTTTGCAATTGAACTTGCAGTTCAGCTATATTCCGGCTTGTCTTTTTAGATACTTCCAGATGGAGTTCGAGGTTCTTCTGGTTTTCAGATACTTGTATGCTTGTCGATTTTATTTGGATATCCAATTCTTTAGCACGGTCTATATCAGGTCTGATTGCTAGGTATTTCTGATCAAGTTCTTCTACCTGAACTTTCAGGACCTTTAGGTTTTGATCCGCTATTTTGGCTTTTTCCTGAGCAGTTTTTAATTCGGTCTCTTTTAGTTGTAGATTGGCAGAAAGGCTAATTTGCTGTTTCTGTTTATTGATTAATTCGATATAGCTATCCCGTATTTCTTGCGATGAATCTAGCATAGAGATATATTCGTAGCGTTTCGCTGCATCTTCTATTTTAGATTGAACTGTAGTTAAATTAGTTTTGGCGAGAATGCTTTCTTTCTTTAGCTGATCATTATCTTTTATCCAGTTCAGTTTTTTTTCTATAACGGATAATTGCTCTTTGATCGGTTCAGTTTCCTTTTGCAGGGATTCTTTTTCCTTAACAGCCGATTCAAATTCTTCATCTGTTAAAAGTTTAATATCGGCTTTCCTTTGATTGATAATATCTAATGATGTCTTGGCTTCATTGGTCTTTTGAAATATAAGGGCAGATATTTTAGAGTATATTTCTGTTCCTGTTAACTTTTCGAGAAGTTCGGCTTTTTCGTTTTGTCTGGCTTTCAGGAATGTCGCAAAATCGCCTTGTGCTAACAGCACAGCACGTGTAAACTGGTCGAATGTCAGCCCTATAACTTCGGTTATTCTGTTTAGTATATCTTTCTTAGTACCTTGTTCTTCAGTTTGAGTCGAAAGATTTTCCAGCTTTATACTTGTGTTTTGCAGGGCACCGTCAGCTTTTCCTCTAGCTCTTCTTACCATCCAGCGAGAGCGGTATTTATCTCCGTTGAGAGCAACGAAGTCTACCTCGGCATAACCTTCGGCAGTTCCTTTCCGTAAAATATTGCGGCTGTCTTTCAGTGTGATATTATCCAGATTCTCGTCTTCTATTTTTAATTGCTCGGCTTTGCTTAATCGGGGAGCATCATCAAACAATGCAAGACACAAAGCATCAAGCAGAGTTGATTTTCCTGCTCCGGTAGGACCTGTTATTGCAAATATTCCTGCGGATTGAAGAGGTTCTGATGTAAAATCTACAGCAAATTCATTTTCGAGAGATGCCAGATTTTTACCTCTGATAGCTAATATTTTCATCGGTTGACCTCCTCTATTACATTTTGTAACAATGATTTCATCGAATCGGGCATTTCATTTCCGAATCGGGATAGAAAAACATCTTCGGCCATTTCCATCGGATTGATTGTCCTTAATTCTTCATAAGTGATGGCTTTACTTTCTTTGTTGTGCTTTAGTTTATAAGGCACAGCACTTGTCAGTCGGACAGATTTACCTTTAAGTGCTTCTTCGATCTGATTTCTCATCGAGGGCTCAGGTTCTGTTATAAGTACTTTAAGCTCCAGATAAGGAGAATCGGAATGAACTTCTCCATTTGGTAATTGGGATATTTCGCTTAGCACTTCATCTAAAGGTTTTGGTGTTTTGGGTAGGCTGATTAGTTTAACCGGAGGTTCGAAATCAATTCTTGATATTTGTTTTAGTTCATCCTTTTCGATCTCAATCAGATTAATTCCCTGTTTATAGTTCTTTTCGGCAAAAGACATAGGCAGAGGGCTACCCGAATATCTGACATTTTCACGTCCCGATACACGTTGAGCTTTATGGAGATGTCCCAAAGCTGTGTATACAATATCCTTGCGGTCGAAAACTTCCGGCGATATACATTCCAGGCCACCTATGATGGTACGTTCCGATCGGTCGTTTTCAGAAACCTCCGATCCGGTAGCTTGTAAATGCCCCATAATTATAATGGGAACATGAGGTTCTTTTACTTTCAGCAATTCATTATACAGGTTGTCATACATTTCTTTTACTCCCTTTGAATAGCTTTCAGCATTTGGATAATCTCCTTGCCTAAGATAGGGTACAGCTATACACCAACCATTTATTTGGTTGTCTTTTGAAAGAGGAACAAAAAGATTCTGATAATCAATCAATCCGTCTTCATTCTTACGTATAATTCCCTTTATCCTTATATTCATATCTTCGAGTAGAGGGCCCGGAGCTTCCAATCGGGCAGCGGAATCGTGATTGCCGGCGGTAATAATTATTTGCAAGTTCGGATTTCCCAAGGATACTTCTCTTAGAAATCTAAAGTATATTTTCTGAGATTCGGCTGATGGATTCGGGCTGTCAAATACATCGCCCGCTACCAGTAATGCATCAGCATTATATTCTCTTATAGTCTTTTTCAACCATTCGAAGAAAAATTTATGTTCTTCCTTGCGGTCGTAACCGAAGAAGTATTGCCCGATATGCCAATCGGCTGTATGAAGTAAACGCATATTGTAGTTCTTATTAAAGAAAAGCTCTCTTACAAAATTAACAAAATAAGAGATGGATCATCTGTTTTTTAATGCTCAATATTACAAAAGGATATAAATAGTCGTTTATCCTAAAGATATACCTCATAATTATCTATGAAAACAAGCTTGTATATAGGTTTGATTTGTTAAAAGGATGATAACACTTTATCTATGTCTGTTTTTGTGTTTTTGCTCTTAAACTGAGTGTTTGTCTCGTTTTTTAGACTTTTTTTGTCTTTTATTGGTTGTTTAATTAGTCATTTTAACTGAAAAAGAAAAAGATGGCTGGATATTTCTCTTGTTAATTTTCTTTATTTTGTTCCTAACCTATTACTTTTGATAAGTTTTTGACAAAGGACAAACTTAATTATTAACAAACTAGGCAACATTTATGGATTTATTATATAAAAGAGAACCCTTGAAGTGTTCTGATTATAATAGCTCGGATAAACCAATAATAGAAGTAATCAAATTAAATAAAAATGCTAAAGGTTTCGTTACGTTATGCGATAATGAAATAGTGTTTTTTTTAGATGGAATTATTAACCTTAAAATAAAAGATTTGCCCGAATATATAGCTGATAAAAATGAAATATTTCTTATTCCTACAGGAAAATACTTTTCATATACAGCTATGAGTGAGTGTTCTTTTATTGTATTCAGAATAGATGACTTGGGAAAATACTCAGATATATTTTTGTCTCCGAATATATCTTATGCGAAAACTTCTTGTTGTATAGATTTGAATGATTCCGGACTGGCAAGAATTCATTCCTTGAGAATGAATGCATTTATGCGTATGTTTCTGGATAATCTGAGAGAATGTATGAATAATGGATTGAGATGTATTCATTATTTCGAATTGAAAACAAAAGAGTTATTCTTTATTCTAAAAGCTAATTATACAAAAGAGGAAATTTGTTATTTGTTCCCTTTTATCTCAAACGAATCGGGCTTTTCGGGACAAAGCTGTTTGGGTTGATTAACTATTAATTGCAGAGGATAATTAGAATTTACGACTTAGATCGTCTGAATCCTTTTTCTGCAATGTATACGCCCGATAATATTAATATTGTGCCTATGAGAGCAATAATGGTGATATGTTCGTCAATTACAATCGCTGAAGTCAGCAATGTAATTAAAGGTACAAAATAGATGTAATTAGAAGTCTGCACAACGCCCAGTTCTTTTACAGCCATATTCCATGCTATAAAGCAAAGGAGGGATGCGACCAGCCCTAGAAAAATAATATTGAATAAAATTACAGGAGTGTCTAACAATTGAGGATTGAGTGTTGAAGACTTCAATGCGAAGAAAGGAAGCATAGTTATGATTCCATAAAAGAAAACTTTGCGAGTGATAAATAAGGTAGAGTAGCGACCATTCAACTGTCTTAAAATAATTCCGTAAAAAGCCCATGACAAGGCTGCCAGTATCGTTAACATATCTCCAAGAGGATTGATGCTGAGTATAAAGCTTCCATTAAACACAACCAGAGCTACACCCAGAAAGGCTGTTAATGAACCGAATATCAAAGATGATTTAAGTTTTTCCTTTTTGTATAGGATCCACGACAATAGCGCTGTAAAGATAGGAGAGGTACAGATAATAAGTGATACATTCGATGCCAATGTGATTCCCAAAGCCGTATTTTCGAATATAAAATACAATGCGCCGCCGCATAATCCGGATACAGCAAATAAAAGTTCATCTTTTGTCGTATTCGCAAATAATTTTCGGGGACAGATAAACCAGATTCCGATATATGCCAGTAGAAAGCGGTACAAGAAAATTTCGACAGGTGAAAGTCCGTGATTGATAAGTATCTTGGTCGATACAAATGTAGTACCCCAAACAATAACCGTTAGTATTGCTATTAAGTGAAATTTATAACTATTTAATGCAAACATAGTGAAAAAAATGAGAATGTAAAAGTAGTAAGAAATTCAAGTCGATTTTTTGAATCAAACATTTTTTATCCGATAAAAAATGTTTGTTGATAAGTTTGTATTTATTCTTTTATTTGATCATTCAATTTTTAATTTTGTAGAATAAATTCTGAGTATATTTTCAGATTTTAGTTTACTCCTTAGGTTTTCAGGACTTTATATTAAAACAAACTTATTATTCACAATTTTAGACAAATTATGATATATATGAACGGAAAGAAAAACACATTTTTACTACTCCTGTTTATTGTGGTTACAGGTTCGTTAACTGCACAAAAAAAAGAAACAAACCGATATACAAAAGTAGATAATCTGGTTGCCCAAATTTCGTCTGATCAGGGAGAGTCTGTAAAGAGTTTATCAGACTTTATTAAATCGACTTTTGATAATGAAGAAGATCGGATTCGAGCAATATTTTCATGGATTGCTTTCAACATAGCATACGATACTGATAATATGTTTAATGTTGACATTAATGAGACGGATCAGGATAAAATCTTCAAAGCTCTTAAAAATAAAAGAGGAATTTGCGAAAACTATTCGTTACTGTTCGATACCCTTTGCTGTAATGTGGGGATTCAGGCTGAGATTATACAGGGATATACCAAACAAAATGATATTGTAGATAATCTGCCTCACTCATGGAATGCGGCAAATATAAATAATAAATGGTATTTGTTTGATCCTACTTGGGGTGCCGGAGGTGTTAAGGATGGAAAATTTACCAAACAATTAAATGATAGGTATTACAAGGTGGAGTCTTCCGAAATGATCAAGACGCATATGCCGTTTGATTACCTCTGGCAATTTTTGGAATATCCTGTTAATACAGCTGAATTTTATGCAGGAGTAACCAAGGGTGATAAAAAGAGAGGGATGTTCACATTTACTGATTCGATAGCCGTTTATAATAGTCAAACAAAAAATGATCAATTGAAATCTGTGGTTTACCGAGTTGAAAAGAATGGCATTAAAAATATGATGACCATTGAATTTCTTAAAAGAATTAAAACCGAGATAGAAAACAATCGTATAAATATGGTTGCAGATCAATATAATGCGGCTATTGATAATTACAATGGAGGCATTAAGCTTTTCAATGAATTTATAAATTACCGAAATAATAAATTTTCTCCTCAAAAAGAAGATTCCGAAATTCAGCGAATGTTAGACTCTGCGATGGAAAAGCTTAATATGTCAAAAAAGCAATTGTTAGAAGTGAAAATAATGGGAAACCGTGCCGGGGTGTCGGTTGATGATGTAATTAACTCCAATGAGCAGGCTTTGACAGCTTTGATGGAGCAGCAAGAGTGGCTGAAGTCATACTTCAAAAAGAATAAACTTGCCAGAAAGCTCATGTTCCAAAAAGTTTCATGGTTTGGAATACCTCTCAATTAAGTTGTTAAGTAGGCAAATATAAATTGAGAAGAAAAGATAATATACATTAAAAAGAGATTCAGCGTATTGATTTATCTTATCTAGTTTTTATATTTGTGAAGCTTCATTTTTTAGAAGTTTATTATACAGAGAATAAATATTTAAATCAAATCCATTATGAAAAAATTAGTTCTTTCAGTTGTAATGTGTACAGCATTATTAGCTTCATCGGCAGTTATGGCTCAAGATAAAAAGACAGCTGAACCTGCAAAAAAGGAATGTACTTCATCAGAAAAGAAAAATTGTACTTCTGCAGATAAGAAAGATGCAAGCAAGAAAACCTCAGAGAAAAAATCTTGCTGCTCTGCTGATAAAGCCGAAAAGAAAAAATAAGACAGTCATTCTGTTTTTTTCAGCATAGATACAAGCCGTTTACTTCATATAGTAAGCGGCTTTTTGTTTCGTAATAAAAAATATCATTATGCTAATGAAATGTCGTTTAACTGTCATTATGTTTGATTCTTGGATTTCTCTTTAAGATATTATATAATGTTTTTTCTTGATTTTCTTATTTTTTTCTCTGAAATTTCAAGGCTTTTCATTATTTTTTATCTTTCGGAATTCCTTTGTTTAAAGGAGTTTAAGGACGTTTAAACATGATTAAATAAATGAGAAAAAAAATTGAATTGGGAAAAACTACTTTACATTTGCATCGTCATCATAGGGATGACAAAAAGCTAACTAAATAAACAATTTAATTTGATCATCAAATTATGAAAAAAGTAGTTCTTTCTATGGTAATGTGCGCAGCACTATTAGCATCTTCAGCAGTTATGGCTCAAAGTACAAAAACTGCTCCGGCTCCAAAAGCCAAAACTGAAGCCAAAGCTGAAGCAAAACCTGCTAAGGCAGAAAAAAAATCAAGTACTACTAAAAAAGTTGAAGAACCTAAGAAAGCTGCAAGCGAGTCATCTAAAACAAAATGATTCTATAAACAGTCCTTTAATTTAGGAGTTAGCACTAATTACCTTCGGGTAATTAGTGTTTTTTTTGTCTTATAATGTTTATATATAGTTAGTTATGAAATATTGAGATGTGAATAATTATGTAGCATAGAGTATCTGGTATTCTTCTTGCAGGTCTGCGTATTTTTGTGTATATTTGTTGGCTTTTTGAAGTTTAGCCACGGTGTTTCGGCTGGCTTTTTGAAAAGATTATGTTAAATGAGAAAAAATGACTGATAAAGAAAAAAATCTAGCTAGCGATTCGTATTCAGCTGATAATATTCAGGTATTAGAGGGGCTTGAAGCTGTAAGAAAAAGACCTGCCATGTATATTGGCGATATAGGTGAAAAAGGTTTACATCATCTTGTTTATGAGGTTGTGGATAACTCTATAGATGAGGCTTTAGCCGGTTTTTGCTCAGATATCAAAGTTTCTATAAATGAAGATAACTCAATAACAGTTTGGGATAACGGACGGGGTATTCCTGTAGACTTTCACGAGAAAGAACAAAAATCTGCACTTGAAGTTGTTTTGACCGTATTACATGCGGGAGGTAAATTTGATAAAGGAACTTACAAAGTATCAGGAGGGCTCCACGGAGTAGGGGTTTCTTGTGTCAATGCTTTATCTACATACCTGCGGGCAGAAGTGCGCCGACAAGGTAAATTATATATGCAGGAGTTTTCGTGTGGTAAGCCATTACACGATATAGAAGTATTAGGGGATGCCGAAGATTCGGGGACAACTATTACGTTCAAACCAGATACCAGTATCTTTATTGTATCGGAATACAAATATGATACTTTAGCGTCACGTTTGAGAGAGTTGGCTTTTCTTAATGCCGGTGTAAGATTGTCATTGACCGATCTTCGTCATAAAAAAGAAGACGGATCTTATAAATCTGAAGTCTTTTATTCAGAAAAAGGTCTGGAGGAATTTGTTAAGTACATAGATTCATCGAAAGAAGCTCTTATTGATCATGTGATACATATCACTACTGAAAAGCAGGGTATTCCTGTTGAAGTAGCGATGACATATAATACCTCTTATAATGAGAATATATTTTCTTATGTAAATAATATACATACAATAGAAGGTGGTACACACCTTACAGGTTTCCGCAGAGGATTATCCCGTACTTTGAAAAAGTATGCAGATGATATGAAGATGCTCGAAAAAGTAAAGGTAGAAATCAGTGGAGACGACTTTCGAGAAGGTCTTACAGCTGTAGTATCTATTAAAGTAGCAGAACCTCAATTTGAAGGACAGACTAAAACCAAATTAGGTAATAATGAGGTGATTGGTGCTGTGGATCAGGCTGTAGGTGAAGCTTTAGGATATTACCTTGAAGAACACCCTAAAGAAGCCAAAACAATTGTTGAAAAGGTTATTCTTGCGGCGACTGCTCGTTATGCAGCTCGTAAGGCTCGTGAAATGGTACAGCGTAAGTCTCCGCTTACAGGTGGAGGATTACCCGGAAAGCTGGCAGACTGTTCGAGTAAAGATGCTATGTCATGCGAGATATTTCTTGTCGAGGGGGATTCTGCGGGTGGTACAGCTAAACAAGGTCGAGATCGTGGATTTCAAGCTATTCTGCCATTGCGGGGTAAAATTCTGAATGTAGAAAAAGCAATGCCTCACAAGGTTCTGGAAAGCGAAGAAATCAAAAATATATATACAGCTTTAGGCGTTTCGATAGGAACAGAAGATGACAGTAAAGAATTAAATATCGAAAAACTTCGTTATCACAAAGTGGTGATAATGACCGATGCCGATGTGGATGGTAGCCACATTGCGACATTGATACTTACATTCTTTTTCCGCCATATGCGTCCGTTGATAGAACGTGGGTATGTATATATTGCTACACCTCCACTTTACTTGTGTAAAAAAGGTAAAATCGAAGAGTATTGCTGGGATGACAGACAACGTCAGGCATTTATCGATAAGTACGGAGAAGGAAATGAAAATGCAATCCATACGCAGCGTTACAAAGGTTTGGGAGAGATGAATGCTTCTCAATTGTGGGATACTACCATGAATCCTGAGCACCGTACATTGCGTCAGGTTACTATCGAAAATGCAGCAGAAGCTGATCATATTTTCTCTATGCTAATGGGTGAAGATGTGGCTCCCCGTCGTGAGTTTATCGAAGATAATGCTACTTATGCGAAGATTGATGCATAATTGTAGACATATAATATAATTGAATAAGAGACATCACTAAGGTGTCTCTTATTTTTTATAAGCTGCACAAACTTTAATACTATTTTTCATAAGCCGTTTTTTTCAAATTTGTATCTTTGTTTGAACGAATATCCGGTTGATATGAAAAAATATATTTCCCCGCCTTTATTAAATAAGAATGATAAGGCTGTAATTATTTCTCCTTCGGGAAGTATAGAATCATCATTTATAGATGGGGCCAAACTAGTTCTTGAATCATGGGGACTGAATGTTATTGTCTCTCAATATGCAAGGGAAAAGAATGGGCGTTTTTGTGGAACTGTAGAACAGCGTGTCGAAGATTTGCAAGGTGCAATGGATGATCCCGATGTCAAATTGATTTTTTGTTCGAGGGGAGGGTATGGTATTGTTCATTTATTGGATAGATTGGATTTTACCGAAATAAAGAAATATCCTAAATGGTTGGTTGGCTATAGCGATATAACAGCCTTGCATTTAGCATTTATGAAAAATGGGATACTTTCGGCGCATGCACCTATGGCTCGTCATTTGGCTGAGGATGCAGAAGATACAGCTTCTCTGTATTTAAGAAGGCTGCTTTTCGAAGGTATACATGAATATTCAATTTCTTCACATCCGTTAAATCGAATTGGTATAGCTGATGGTCGTTTATGGGGTGGAAATCTGGCTGTATTGGGAGGACTTATTGGTACTCCTTTTGCTGATGTGCCGGATAATTCCATTTTATTTGTCGAAGATATCGGAGAGGGAGCCTATAAAATAGATCGTATGATGTGGCAATTGAAACTAGCCGGTGTTTTAGATCGACTTTCAGGACTAGTTGTCGGCCAATTTGCTGATTGTGAAGAAGATTTTCTTATGTATGCTCCTATCTATGAGTCTATAATGAATTTAGTTTCCGGGTACAATTATCCGGTAGTGTTTGATTTTCCGGTAGGACATGTAAAAGAGAATTTTCCTTTAGTGTATTCCGGAAAAATCAGATTGGAAGTCAACACACATAAAGTTTTACTCAAAACACAAAACTAATGTTAGAAACCTTTTTATTAGTATTATCCATACTTGTTTTTATCAGTATTCTGGTAGGTAGGATAGGGGGGCGTTTAGGTATTCCCGCTTTGGTTCTCTTTATAGCGGTTGGTATGGCTTTCGGATCCGATGGTATAGGTATCACGTTTAATAATTTACATGTGGCAGAAGCTATCGGTACTGTTGCATTGTGTATTATTTTGTTTTCAGGCGGATTGAATACTAAATTCAGTGAAATAAAGCCGGTTATAGGTCAAAGTGTAGCACTGGCTACAGCCGGAGTTCTTCTTACAGCCGCATTTACCGGATTTTTCGCATGGTGGTTGTGTGGCGAATTGTTACCTTCTCTTGGTTTTTCACTGATAACAGCTTTCTTGTTGGCTTCGGTGAT
>OGZT01000013.1_pt1 | contig 126020 bp, 103 predicted proteins | sample 1576891 | NCBI WGS metagenome assembly OGZT01 (sample SAMEA3541521, study PRJEB24748) | human gut metagenome | biome: human gut; feature: human-associated habitat; material: faeces | place: China | collected 2012 | reverse complement strand
GAGAACGCGCCAAAGTAGCTGTTGAATCATACGATGACCGCATTGATCCCGTAGGAGCCTGCGTGGGTATGAAAGGATCACGTATACACGGTATTGTACGTGAATTGAGAAACGAAAATATCGATATAATCAATTATACCTCAAACATGAACCTGTATATACAGCGCGCTTTGAGTCCTGCTAAAATCACCTCGATAAAACTAAATGAAGAGGAAAAGAGAGCCGAAGTATTTCTTCGCCCCGAAGAAGTTTCTCTGGCTATCGGTAAAGGCGGACTCAACATTAAGCTGGCAGGTATGCTAACAGGCTTTACTATTGATGTATATCGTGATATTGACGATTTTGACGAAGAAGATATCTACTTAGATGAATTTCGTGACGAAATTGACGAATGGGTAATCGAACAATTGAAAAAGGTAGGATACATCACTGCGAAAAACGTTTTGGCTGCAGACAAAGAAACAGTCGCCAAAGACGCCGATTTGGAAGATGACACAGTGAACGAGCTATTTGCTATCCTGAGTGCCGAGTTTCAGGACGAAGAATAATACTTATTTGGTATTTCTATGATTTCTTAATACTTTTGTACAATATACAGAATATTGACAGAAGTAAGAAACCTATCCTTTTCATCCTGTTCATATTTCATGACTTAAAAAAAACGTATGTCTATAAGATTAATAAAAGTTTCAAAAGATTTGAATGTAGGAATCAGCAGCCTTGTTGAATTCCTGCAGAAGAAAGGCTTTACCATTGAGGCAAATCCGAATACAAAGATTGAAGATGAACAATACGATCTGCTTATAGCAGAATTTGGCAAGGATAAGAAAATAAAACTGGCATCGGACAGAAATAAAGAACTTCAGAAGGAGAAAAGAAAAGAAGCTCAACAGGAACAACTACAGACTGAAAATCAAACAGCAGTTAATGAAGAACCTGAAGAATTCAAAGTTGAAATCCCTGAAGATATAAAACCTCATATTCAGATAATAGACAAAATAGATCTGGATAACCTGAACAAGCCTAAACATAATATCCCTGCCCCTGCTAAGGAAGAAGAACCAGAGCAAGAGGAGGAAAAGGAAGTAGAAATTATTACCGAATCAGTGATAGATAAACAGGAAGAAAAAGTAGCTCCGGTTGAAGAAAATATCGAAGCAGAAAAAGTAGCTTTGGAAAAACCTGCCGAAGCCCCCATAAATTCAACTACAGAAGAAGAGCCTCAAGCTCCGGTTGAATCAGAACAAGATGTAAAGCAAGAGAAAACCTCCGATGACGATGACGATGTATTCAGACTGAAAAGCCCGACATTAAAATCGAACATTGTAGTAAAAGGAACTATCGACCTTAGTGCAATCAATGACAAAACCCGTCCTGCGAAAAAGACGAAAGCCGAAAAACGCAAAGAAAGGATGGATAAAGAGCTGGCTGACACAAAGAAGGTTAAAGAAAATACTGTAAAACTACTGAAGAAAGAAAGTGTAGACGAACAGAAAAAAGCATCTCACACTGCCGGAGAAGAAGATCCTTCGAAAAAGAAAAGAGCCCGTATCAAAAAAGGGAAAGTAGATATCGAAAAAGGAGCTCCGACTGGACAACCCGCAGGAAACAGAGACAGATCTAAACAACCTCATCTACGCAAACCGGGACATCCAGTATTGAAAACTGAGGTTAGTGAAGAAGATGTACAAAAACAAATAAAAGAAACTTTGGCCCGCCTGACCAATAAAGGAGGTAAAAACAAAGGATCTAAATACCGTAAGGAAAAGAGAGAAGCCGTATCTCACAAACAGCAAGCTGAGCAGGAACAACAAGAACTGGAAAGCAGAATTCTGAAAATAACAGAGTTCGTTACAGCGAATGACCTGGCGAATATGATGAATGTTCCGGTTGTTCAAGTCATTTCAACATGTATGAGTATCGGTATGATGGTTTCTATCAATCAAAGATTGGATGCTGAAACTATTAATATCGTTGCAGAAGAATTCGGATTTAAGACGCAATATGTGAGTGCCGAAGTTGTAGAAGCAATATCCGAAGAAGAAGATTTGGAGGAAGATTTGGAACCACGTGCACCTATCGTAACAGTAATGGGACACGTTGACCATGGTAAAACTTCTTTGCTCGACAACATTCGCCAAACAAACGTTATTGCTGGCGAAGCCGGAGGTATCACTCAGCATATTGGAGCCTACAATGTTAAATTGAAAGATGGTCGCCGTATCACATTCCTGGATACACCCGGTCACGAAGCATTTACTGCGATGCGTGCTCGTGGAGCACAAGTTACCGATATCGCTATCATCATTGTAGCAGCCGACGATAATGTCATGCCTCAGACAAGAGAAGCTATTAATCATGCAACCGCAGCAGGCGTGCCTATTGTTTTTGCAATTAATAAGATAGATAAACCGGGAGCTAACCCCGAAAAGATAAAAGAAACCCTTGCCGGGATGAACTACCTTGTAGAAGAATGGGGTGGAAAATATCAATCACAAGATATTTCAGCGAAACAAGGACTAGGCGTAGATGAATTACTTGAAAAAGTATTGCTTGAAGCCGAACTTTTAGACTTAAAAGCGAATCCGAATAAGCGGGCAACAGGTTCGGTTATTGAATCGTCACTTGATAAAGGACGCGGATATATATCAACAGTACTTGTTCAGAACGGAACTCTTAAACAAGGAGACATTGTCTTAGCAGGAACCTACTACGGACGCGTGAAGGCCATGTTCAACGAGCGTAACCAACGCTCCGAAAGCGCAGCTCCGGCTGCTCCGGCATTAATTCTCGGATTAAATGGTGCACCTCAGGCTGGTGATATCTTTCACGTCCTGGAAACAGAACAAGAAGCAAGAGACATTGCGACCAAACGTGAACAATTACAACGTGAACAAGGTTTACGTACCCAGAAGATACTTACTCTCGACGATATAGGCCGCCGTATTGCTATCGGTAACTTCCAACAGCTGAACGTTATTGTTAAAGGTGATGTGGACGGATCTGTAGAAGCTCTATCAGATTCATTGATCAGACTTTCAACCGAAGAAATTCAGGTGAATGTGATCCATAAAGCAGTCGGAGCCATTTCCGAGTCGGATATTACTTTGGCAGCAGCATCAGATGCAATTGTAATCGGATTCCAGGTACGCCCATCTATGGCTGCAAGAAAAGCCGCAGAGAGGGATGGTGTAGAAATACGTTTATATTCTATTATCTACGACGCGATCGACGAAGTAACATCGGCAATGGAAGGTATGCTTTCTCCGGATATCAAAGAAGAGATTACAGCAAATGTTGAAGTACGGGAAGTATTCAAGATCACTAAAGTCGGAACAGTTGCCGGATGTATGGTCAAAGAAGGAAAAATCAAGCGTTCGAATAAAATACGACTTATCCGTGACGGTATTGTGATCTACTCAGGAGATCTGGGCTCTTTGAAACGTTTCAAAGACGATGTTAAAGAAGTATCCTTCGGATATGAGTGCGGATTGAATATTCACAACTACAATGATATCAAAGTAGGTGATATTATCGAAGCTTTTGAAGAAATAGAAGTAAAGAAAACATTGTAATAAAAAAAGATTTATTATATTTGTACCCTATAACCTAAGAAAAAAACCAATTGATAGTTGTAACCAAGCGATCATGCCTTGAAATCGGTGGTACCAACCATACCACCGAAAACACACAGCTATCAATCAGGTTTAAAGGTTAAGATTCTTCAAGTTCAGCTAAATCACACATTTTCTTCCGATATACATTCTTTCTATAATCAGAATAGAAAAGTCTTAATGTAACGATCTTTAATCATAACTAATTGTTTCTATTATAATATATAAGAATAATAAACAGGTCTATGACCCTCAACCTGAAGACAATGATTAAGAAGATTATTTTTTCGCTGGTATTTATTTTTACAATAGCATATAGCACAGAGCTTAAAGCTCAGTTATCAGATAAAGTGGCTTATATTAATTCGGTTGAACTGTTAGAATCAGTTCCGGGAAAGCCCGAAGCGACAAAAGCTATTGAAGAGCTAAACAAGAAATACAAAGACGAGCTGGCAGTCATGCAGAATGACTACAACAATAAATATACAAACTTTCTTGCCAACCAGAACAATCTTGCAGAAAGCATTAAACTTCGCCGGATGCAGGAACTTTATGAATTGGAGCAAAACATAACACGTTTTATGAAAGTTGCGCAAGAAGATATTGAAAGTCAGCAACAACAACTGATAGAACCACTGAAAGAAAAAATGCAGGATGCTATCCGCCAAATAGGGATGGAGCAAGGATATGCCGTTATTTACGACACTGCTAATCCGGCCATTGCGTTTATAACACCGGATGCTATTGATGCCAATTCTCTTGTTAGATCAAGACTGCAACAGATCAAACGATAAAAGACAGGGGATATAAATCCCCTTTTTTCATTTTATATGCAAAACAATTTAGAGTCGGGAGCCATAGGGGTATTTGATTCAGGATATGGAGGGTTAACTATTCTATCCGAAATACAGAGCTTATTACCGCAATATAACTATATATACTTAGGAGATAACTCAAGAGCTCCTTATGGATCACGTTCATTCGATATAGTATATGAGTTTACCAAACAAGCCGTATTTGCGCTGTTCGAACAGGGCTGTAATCTGGTTATTTTAGCATGTAATACAGCCTCAGCTAAAGCCTTGAGAACAATACAGCAAAACGACCTTCCAAAGATAGATCCTCGAAAAAGAGTACTGGGAATAATAAGACCAACTGCCGAAATGGTAGGGCAGATAACCAAGACCGGACATATCGGAATACTGGGTACTCAGGGTACAATACAATCTGAATCATATCCCTTAGAAATACATAAGATATATCCCGAAATCACAGTCAACTCACATGCCTGTCCTATGTGGGTTCCCTTAGTCGAAAACAACGAATATAATAAGTCCGGAGCCGACTATTTTGTAAAGAAGGGAATAGATGACATCCTACAAAAAGACAACCTCATAGATACGCTTATATTAGGTTGTACACACTACCCCTTATTATTGGACAAGATAAAGCAATACGCTCCTAAAGAAGTCAATATTATATCTCAAGGAAAATACATCGCGGAAAGCCTGAAAGACTATCTATACAGACATCCCGAGATGGACTCAATATGTTCGAAAGAAGGAACAACAAAATACCTGACAACCGAATCGGCTGCAAAATTTAAAGAATCTGCAACTATATTCCTGAACAGAGAAGTTACAGCTGAAAGAATTAACTTGGATTGAGATTTTACTTTGAGTAAAGAAAACTCATTTCACAACTATTTTCTTAGTCACATTGTCCGACTTAAGAATATAGTACCCTTTGGGAAGATTTACACGACTGGTGCAAACACCGCCATTCACTACAAATGTAGTCACTTTAGAACCTAGCACATTAAACACTTCAACGACCCCATCTTGGGGTAAACTTTGTACTGAAATTTTCTCGCCGTTTATTACAACTTCAATACCCTGACGATCATTATCAAAGTCTGAACCTCTCTTTTGGGCAAATCCCAAGATAGGCAAACTTGTGAAAATGATAATCAAAAATATCTTGTACAGTTGTTTCATTATATTTATCCCTTAAAATCTAAACGAGAGAATTCATTAATTTGCTCGAGTATAAAAAAGTGCGTGACCTTATATTTGCAAATATACAAATTCTTATAGACAAAAGTGCCTGCTGCTATTTTTTTTTCTTCTAAATTATAATTTTTCCACAATAGTTTCGTTGGCAAGTATAACATTCTTAAAAACCGACTTCGCTTCATCAGCAAAATCCTGTTCATTATCGTATCTCGAAGAATAATGTCCGAGCATTAGTTTTTTCACCTGAGCCTTAGCTGCTATCGTTGCAGCTTGCCTGGCTGTACTATGCCTAGTCATAGCTGCTCTGGCTGCATTATCTTCCAGAAATGTAGATTCGTGATACAATAAATCGGCCCCTTTTATTATCGGAATAATATCCTCTTTATACGCTGTGTCCGAACAATAAGCATACTTTCTCACAGGGATACGAGGCTTAGTCAGACGACTATTAGGAACTACTTCTCCCGATGGCATTATATAATCTTCTCCTTTCTTAATTTTGGATAATTCTTTAAGAGGAATATCATAAAAACGAATCATATCTCCATTCAAATTCAAGTCTGCCTCTACCTCCTCAAAGAGGAAACCGGCGCAAGGCATTCTGTGATCAAGAGGAATAGTACTTACACGTATTGACCGATCAGAATAGATAACTTCGTTCTTAGATGAATCAAAAGGCTTAAATATTACCTTATAAGACATTCCGCTACAAAAGAAATCCAATTGAGGACGAAGTATTCCTTCCAGCTCAGGAACCGAATGAATAGTCAAATCTCCTGTACGACCTAACAAACCCAATGTCGAAATAAGCCCTATCAAGCCAAAACAGTGGTCTCCATGCAAATGCGAAATAAATATTTGGCTGAGACGTCCGAAATGCAAACGCGAACGCCGGAACTCAAGTTGAGCACCTTCTCCGCAATCTATCATAAAAAGCTTTTCACGAATATTCAATACTTGAGCCGATGGCACATGTTTCATTGTCGGAAGTGCAGAACCACAGCCTAAGATATGCAATTCAAACTTATTCATTCAATATGTATCAGTTTATGTACCTGTAAGCTAAGCGTCCATCGAGTATCGGCCTTAACTTGCTCTACACAATAGTTTATATTCTCCGTATTGGGCTTATCGCCATCAAATACAGGACTTACAAAATATTTATCCGCAACCGGAAAAATATCTATATCCGGCAATACATCTCCATTCAGTAACGGAATCCTTATCTCATTGACTCTGGGGATCAGCTCCTTTATTCTCGAATAATTTACTTTGGGACTACAAGTAATATAATCAATTAAAGAAGGAACAGGCTTTGTTCCATTTGTTTCTATAGCTTGCTTGTACCCTCTCTCTTTAAAAAAAGCCAGATGATCGTTTTTAAGCTGTAATGTAGGCTCTCCCCCTGTCCAGATGATCCACTTACAAGGGAACTTACTTATCACATTCAAAATATCATCTAAAGACATATCATCTCCATCGGCAAAATCAGTATCACAAAAAGAACAAGCAAGGTTACATTTTGTAAGCCTGATAAAAATTGAAGGCTCTCCTACCCTTCCTCCCTCACCTTGAAGTGAATAAAATATCTCATTTACCGTCAGCTTCATATATAGCAGTAGTTTTAGGAGTCTCGGATACTTCCACAGCATAAATCTGAGGAATAGATTCCGCAAAGATCTCATATAAGGTACGAGCCAAATTCTCAGCTGTAGGGTTCATGTCGAAGATATCGTTCAAATGCCTGTGATCAAGTTTATCATCTATAAATTGTTTGATAACACTTAGTTCTCTGTAATCTTTCACAAAACCGACATCGTTCAAAACATCAGATTTGAGATGAATTGTCACAATATAATTATGTCCGTGCATTCTCCCGCAAGGATGCCCTTCGGGTAAGCCTTCCAGAATATGAGAGGCCGAAAATGCAAATTGTTTACTTATTTTATACATCACTTTTTAGTTTTTAAGGTCTCAGACCTACTTGTATGCTTTGTAAGCATGATAACATCAGTCTGTTATCGCTTTTTAAGATATGTCATCAATACTTTCTGTTAGCAAGTAAAAAACCGAAGCCTTCTTAGGCTGCGACAAACTTGTCTGAACAGAATAAAAAAAGCCTAAGACTCTAATTCAAATCAAGACAAGTCCAAACCGGATAATGATCCGAGAAGTTCACTTTATCAATAGTAGTATTATACGCTTTTACATTCTTAGAATGCATTATAAAATCGATTCTGAACCAGAAAAAATTCTCATGATAAGTAATTCTGGGTCCAAAAGCTGTTTCGACATAAGAGTCTACTAAATTTTTAGATATCGTCCTGTATGTATAAGATATAGGAGTATCATTAAAATCTCCGCAGACAATAGTGGCATCAGTTTTCTGCTCACTTATATAGTGGGCTATGAGATCAGCCTGAGGAGCACGTACTTTATATGCGCCACCAAGCTTACGCTCCAGATTATGTGTTATCTCATCAAGCATCTGAGAATCGCGTTGCTTAATAAACTTCTTATACATTTTTTTGTCATCAGAAGCCAGACGATTCGATTCCAGATGGTTATTAATCAAAGTAATTCTTTTACCATCCACATCTATCTCATATAACACCGAACCATTATCACTAGTTACAATAGGAATAGGCAAAACTTTCTTTATCGGATATTTCGATAAGCAAAGCAAACCATATTCATACCGATCCCCAGGCCGTAACTTAGTCATTGAATAATAAGGATACTTCTTCAAAGCTTTAAGCAAATTACGAGTATTAGTTTTCACACCCCATCCTACGCTCAAATACTCCTGCATACAGATAATATCCGGATCAACTGATTTAATATACTCAACCATAGGATGTTTCTTATCCCATCCTCTGTTTACATCCCACGCAAAACCCCTTACATTATACGTCATCACCTTCAATGTTTTCTCAGGAGCCTTAGATGAAAAGATATTCACGGGAAAATATGCGGTAATGGGTTTAATACAGATAAGTATAACCAAAATATTTACAGCAAGCATCTTCCATTTTCTGGCAAAACTCCAGACAAACAGAAAAAGGATAGCCGCAATAAATGTAAAAGCAAACCCTAACCCAAGATAGGCAAATATAGAAAACCTTTCGGGAGATACAGTCCAAGTCAACCACGAAGACAACAATAACAAAAGGGTAAAAATATTCAGCCCAAAAGCTATCGATTTCAAAAAACGCCGTATCCCTCTGAAAAATCTGTTATTTATTGCTTGCATCGAATAATCTCTTTTTTTCTTCGTCATTCAGGCTATTATAGCCCGACTGTTTTATCTTATCCAAGATACGGTCTATCTCAACTTCATTGCTGTGCCGTTGCTGGTTATACTGCTCATCTGTCTTTCCCTTACGATAAGACACCTTCATTTTGGGTGATCTTTTGAACAGATTAGCTACCCGGTCTATCAGATAATTAAACCATTTTGTAATATCCCGTCCTTTCAGATATTGAGTTGCAAACAGATAGCCGAACACAGCTCCTCCAATATGAGCAACATGACCTCCAGTATTACTACCTCCTCCTAAGGCAATAAAGTCCAACAGAAAGATAAACAGAGCTATATATATAATCTTAATTCTACCCAAGAATAAGAGTCCTACTTCAAGATTCCGATTATAAAAAGCCGCAGCAAATATAATTGCAGTTACAGCTCCTGATGCACCTATCATAGAAGAGGCTCCCAACCCTACAAAATAAGGAATGGTATTAAATGTCAGAATATAAAATAATGCACCCGCAATACCGCCCAGAATATATACAGCGACCAGATGTTTAGACGTAAAATAAGAACGGAATATAAGCCCGAACCAATACAACATAAGCATATTGAAAAGGATATGCCAGATATCATAATGCAAGAACATATAAGTAAACAATGTCCAAAAATGGCTTAACGCAGTATGGACATTAGACGAAACCTCAAAGTAAATGCCTAAATCGGGGTAATTAATTTCAAATAAAACGCCTATCACCCTAAATATCGCACATACTGCAAATATTGCAACATTAACGAAAATCAGCGTAAAAAGAGTATCTTTTTTTCTTAATATATCTCTTATAGAATTAATAAAACCTGCCATTTTTCTTATTTCTCTTTTTCCAGTACAACACCAAAATCAATCCGGTAAGCAGACCTCCCAAATGAGCAAAATGAGCAACATTGTCTCCTGCTTTATTCCACACTCCCAAGAAAAGCTCAATAAGTCCGTAAATAATTACAAAATACTTTGCTTTGATAGGAACAGGAATAGGTATCACCATCAATTCCACATATGGGAACATAATTCCGAAAGCAACTAATATCCCGAAAACCGCACCGGAGGCCCCTACTGTAGTACCCACATTGGCAAGATAGAGTAATTCATTCAGTTTAGCCATAGCCGGATCGCTGTAAGTCATACCCTTTTCTATCAGAGCGGCTCCCTTCACATACACTTCGGCCACCATTTCGGGGGACAGATTCATCTCTGCAAATTTAATACGAAGAAACATTACGAGAATATTGGCCAAGGCAGCCCCTATTCCGGTTATGATATAATAAAACAGAAAACGCTTACCACCCCATACAAGTTCAAGTGTCCGACCAAACATGTACACCGCAAACATATTGAACAATACATGCATGATACCTGATGGATCGTGCAAAAACATATATGTAATTATCTGGTGAGGATAAAACTGATCCGAACTGAAATAATGGAGTCCCAGATAGTCACTAAGATCTATTCCTCTTGATAAAAACAACATCTGAGCCAACCAACATATAACATTGATGATTATGATATTGAGTGTAACCGGAGGAACCGAACTAAAAAAACCTCTATTGCTTTGATTCATAAAATATCAATAAGTATTTAACGCAAATTTACGGATATTTTCCTTTTGGTCATTAGAATTAAGTTCCATATCCCTTAAAAATTCAATAAATCGTTGATTTAACTTATGTTTTGGCGTTTTTTTTTGATAGTTACTAAACTATAATCTATATTTGGTGTTTGAATATTAGGCAAATCATTAAACAAATCAAATTTTTTATTAATTTTTTTATTGCATTATTATGAATAAGACTGAACTAATTAATGCTATTTCAGAAAAAGCTGGATTAAGCAAAGTTGATTCAAAAAAAGCATTGGATGCTTTTATCGAAACTGTAGGTGAAGAATTGAAGAAAGGCGAAAAAATCGCTCTTGTTGGTTTCGGAACATATTCTGTTACAGAAAAAGCTGCAAGAAAAGGTATCAATCCTAGAACTAAAGCAACAATCAACATCCCTGCTAAAAAAGTTGTGAAATTCAAAGCAGGAGCTGAATTAGCAAATTTGTAATTACAAATCAAAAAAAACAAGAAGACAGGAAGGAGTTACTCTTTCCTGTTTTTTTGTAGCTTTGTACTTTATAGATAAAAATGAAAGTTTAGAAGGATGAAGATAGAACAAGCAATTGAGGCTAGTATTGCATCGGCAATTAAAGAGCTTTATGGTACAGAAGTAGAAGCGTCGCTGACCCAATTACAGAAGACACGCAAAGAGTTTAAGGGACATTTAACCCTAGTAACCTTCCCGTTTCTGAAAATATCCCGAAAAAGCCCCGAGCAAACAGCACAGGAAATAGGCGAATGGCTTTCTGCCAACAGCCCTTATATATCCGGTTTTAATGTCGTAAAAGGATTCTTGAATTTAGAAATTGCCGGAAAATGTTGGCTGGAACTCTTATCCGACATAAACTCTCTGCCTGAATATGGCATCATCAGAGCTGCAGATAATTCGCCGCTGGTAATGATAGAGTATTCATCACCTAATACAAATAAACCCCTACACCTTGGACATATCCGCAATAACCTGTTAGGATATTCTATCTCCGAAATACTACAGGCAAATGGAAACAGAGTTGTAAAAACGAATATAGTAAACGATCGGGGCATCCATATCTGTAAATCGATGCTCGCATGGAAAAAGTGGGGCAATGGAGAGACTCCCGAATCAACAGGAGAAAAAGGCGACCACCTTGTAGGAAAATTCTATGTTTTATTTGATAAACACTATAGAGAAGAACTGAAGAACCTACAGGAACAAGGTCTGACAAAAGAAGAAGCTGAAGCAAAATCTTCATTAATGGCGGAAGCCCGTGAAATGCTTCGCCTCTGGGAAAATGGAGACAAAGACACTGTAGAACTTTGGAAAAAAATGAACAGTTGGGTCTATGCCGGATTCGACGAAACATACAAAGTATTAGGGGTTAATTTCGATAAGATATATTACGAATCCGAAACTTACCTTAATGGTAAAGACGAAGTATTAAGAGGTCTCAAAGAAGGAACATTCTTCAAAAAAGAAGACAATTCCGTCTGGGCGGATTTGACAGGAGAAGGACTCGACCAAAAACTCCTTTTACGCGGAGACGGCACGTCGGTATATATGACTCAGGACATAGGTACAGCCAAACTGCGTTATGATGATTACCACATAGATAGAATGGTTTATGTAGTTGGAAATGAGCAAAACTACCACTTTCAGGTATTAGCAATACTTCTTGACAAGCTGGGTTTCAAGTTTGGAAAAGACTTAGTACACTTTTCTTATGGAATGGTAGAATTACCCAAAGGAATGGGACGCATGAAATCGCGTGAAGGAACTGTTGTTGATGCAGATGACCTTGTCGAAGAAATGGTAGTCACTGCCCGTGAAACTTCCGATGAATTAGGCAAACTGGACAACTGCACCGAAGGCGAAGCCAACAACATAGCCCGTATCGTAGGACTTGGTGCATTAAAGTATTTCATACTGAAAGTAGACCCCAAAAAGAACATGGTCTTCAATCCGAAAGAATCTATCGATTTCAACGGTAATACAGGTCCTTTTATTCAGTATACATATGCCCGCATACAATCGGTATTACGTAAAGCTGCCGAAACAGGAATAAAGATTTCCGATGCGATGGATAATAGTATACAACCAACAGAAAAAGAAGAATCCTTAATCCAACTCTTAGCAGAATTTGCGGCTGTAGTTAAACAGGCCGGAGACGAGTACAGTCCGGCAATTATCGCTAACTATATATACGAGTTGGTAAAAGAGTACAACCAATTCTACCACGATCACTCGATATTGAAAGAAGAAAACGGAGCTATCCGCAATTTCAGATTGATTCTTTCTCTTAATATATCACGTACAGTACAAAAAGGTATGCAGCTGCTGGGAATAGAAGTTCCGGACAGAATGTAAGGGCTTATATCATATATTATTAAGAAAGGTAACATCCTATGCAGATGTTACCTTTTTTCATTGTGCCGAAATTTTCATCAAATTTTAGGTATGGATAAAATAAAGGAGACAGTTTAATTGTCTCCTTTATTAACTACACTCTAATCATGCTTCTCTTTTTATTTCTGAGCCCTCTTATACTCTTCTGCTGTCTGAATACACCATGCCATAGCATTAGCTGCAAAAACGGCATTATACACCTGAAAAGTTGATGACATCCCGGAAATTGTTCCTGCCCCATAATTAGGCTTATACGTAGGATAATTTGAGAAGGTTGTACCCTTAATTGTTTTCGTTGCCAATTTAAATGGACATATAATGTTGGATGTACCAGCATCATTGGAAGTAAAGCCTCCATCTCCGACCCAAACAAAAGGTAAAGTCCGATGGCGGAAAGCTGTCGCGGCATTCATTATCTCCGCATTACCACTAGCCACATTCACATTGTTGGAATACAGCACAACCTGATCCAATGGTAGGTTTATAGCATAATTTGTGGTAGATGCATCCTCACCCCAATACAAGCCGGTCAGATTTCCGAAAGGCCCGTCTAAAATAGGGTCGGTAATAGTCGGATAACGATAAATCGATCCGGGAGGATTAGTACCTACTCCAGCGACAAAATTAATATCACTTTTCTCAAATATCTTTCTGAAAATCTTATTATTCAACACCGGAGCTTCACTAAACATAAGAAGAATACCTCCTCCATGCACAAAATTATAAATATCCTCGAGCTGATTCGTTGTTATATTATCCCACAATGATGCAGCCGTCCCGATACCGCCAGTCCATCCGATATACAAGATATCGACAGCCGGATACTGACTCGTTCCAAATAATAAATTATGAAATTCCTGATCTCTGGCAGTAGAATTAAAATAGCCAGCATCTCGCGAAACAATTGTCCGTCCATCATCAGCTCCCTCATTAGAGGTAATGCCCGTTCCTTTATTCTTAAATCCTGAATAACGAACTATACTATTACGCAATGGTCCAAAATTAAGAGGATCGGTTATCATCTTATTCGAAGCCGTACCAACAGATCCGAAGTTATAACCGTAAGCATTATTTGTTGCAATGGTAAGGATTCGTTTCGGAGGAATGATAATCCAAACCTCAGCAATACAGGTTGCTGTAGAAGATTCGCTATTAGAACGGATGTATAGACTTTTGGTTGATGTTTTATACGGCACACCCTCACCTTGCAAACGTACAGTCTGAGGAGTGGAAGACAAGACTCCTGATCCTTTAAATTTAATACCATCCACTTCATTGGTTTCTATTTCATAAGTAGCACCGTACGATGTTGACTCAACATTCAAAACCACTTCTATATAGTTTGACGCATCCAAGGCCTTCTCTTCATAATATTCTCCATAAACTACTGTGCCTGAACAAGACATAGTATAACGAGGACGAATAGCCGAATTTTTCACTTCTATCTCAAAAGTACAAGCAGGCTGTGAACCGTTCATCCTTACTCCATTCAAATCTATTGTAAAATGATCTTTATCCGGATTAGAATAATTTATAGGAGTACCCATTGCCGGAATACGGAGAGTATAAGTTCCCTCCGACAAAAATTCACCCGAAGCCGTAAAGAAATATCCATTTTCTTTATTAGGGTCTGTTATTGTGGCCGAGATAGAATAAGTCCCTCGTTTGGTGACATCAACAGTTACAGATATAAAATTAGCAGAACCGGTTTCCACCCCATTCTTATATTCGCCACTGACCGATACTTTGCTACAATCCATCGTGAAAACAGCCTTACTTGCTTTTCCGCAAATACTTTTCCATTCTTTTTCCAGACGGTTGTAATAGTTATAGCAATCTTCATCTATATTATAGATAAGGATACCGTTATCATCTTTAACATCGGCAATAACCATCTGGTCACGTTGTTCAGTCCTTAATCTGGGCACAAGGATGCCTTTGGGAATAGTATCAGATCCATTCACAATATTTTTCACATCCAGCTCTGTCAGCCGATGCGGATTTTCGGTATTTATTCCCACCTGCGCTTGCAGAATCACCGAGCTGATAAGGAATAATAATACTAAATAAAACTTCTTCATTGTCATTCTTTAATTTGTAATTTTAATATCGAGAGTTGATTTTCAAACCTATAAAATAACGGCAGGATGCAATCTCTGCGTCCTACCGCAACAAGGAGTCTACTCCTTTTCAGGATATTTGCCTGTACGACACACGAACAACAACAAAACAACGTGTTTATACGAGACATCCTGTTATCCCAACTATAACAGAAGTTGAAAAATAGTCCGATAAGTATATGTATAAATAGAGGCATAGCAAAACTCATTGCATCGGTATGATACAACAAACACCTTTTTATTCTATATAGGTAGAATTTAGATTGGCGAACTAATTTAAGTTTTATTCGCCTATGTAGTATACGCCTGTGCGTGCGCGTGTGTGGTCTCTCTCTCTCTCTCTCTCTCTCTCTCTCTCTCTCTCTCTCTCTCTCTCTCTAATATTTTAGCACATATATGCAAGCCTAAATCGTTAAAATTTAGAATACCCCATATATTTTTTATGTTAGAAAAAATCGCCATCTAGCTGGATAAGAGATTATTTTACAGGGCAAATATATGTATATATATTTTAACACGCAAGATATCCACCCTTTTCTCTCTTTCAAAACCTCAATACAACTTTCTCTAGCAGCGCTTTAGCCAAAATATCACGTATCCTTTTTAACTCTTGAAACTCTCCAAGGATAGCTGTTGCTCCATCCATATCGCCATCTTTCCATTTTTGATTCATTCGAGACATCAATTCTTTCAATTTTAGAGACATATAAGCATCCTTGAGTTCTAATAAAGCCAAAGGAATCGCAGTTTCCAGTTGTTTTTCTTCAGCTAACGGTGTATCTTCTCTTTTAACATTTTCACCATACTGTTTTGTATGAACTTTCCCCAATTCATAACGGTCTTCGAGCAGATGAGCAGCCAGTTTGCTAATATCCTGTCGGGGATGAGCAAGAAAATAGCGACTAGGTACAAAATTAGGGTCATCCATCTGGCTCACCGCCTCATCAATCACCTCTTTATATAGTGGGTGCTGAAACCAAAGGCCATCCCGTTCCAAGTCGAACTTGATATACTCTAAAGCTGAAACTCTCTCTTCCGGCTCACTGTCTTCGGCTGCTTCGCCTTGAATCATCGGCAAGTTTCCATATCTCACCACATAATACAAGATTGACAATTCGTATTTATCTAAGGTATTCTGCCTGTTAACTCCTTCACGGGGTTTTATATTGATGGTAGATGCAACATTCGCTACTGCCTCATAAGGACTCTCCGGAGGTATAGATTCCGAAGGATTGGATGTTGTCCGTTTTTCATATTCCTTCTCCAGATAGTTGAGCCGTTTTTTGTTTACCTCATCTATCAGTACTCTTTCATCTATCCCAAGCAGATTACTGCAATCACGAATATAAACCGAACGGATAATACTATCGGGAATAATAGTAATACTGTTTACAATATCCGAAATAAGTGCGGCTCTTTTTATTGGATCCTCACCTGCCTCATCCAGAAGCAATTGCGTTTTGAAACGAATAAAATCGACTTCATACTCCTTTATATAAGTCTGTAATGACTCGGCATTTTGTTTACGGGCAAAAGAGTCTGGATCTTCTCCGTCAGGCAAAAGGACGACTTTTATATTCATACCTTCTTCGAGCAGAAGGTCTATCCCGCGCAAAGCCGCCTTTATACCGGCAGCATCACCATCATACAAAACTGTTATATTAGTCGTAAAACGATGAATCAACTTAATCTGCCCGAAAGTCAAAGCCGTACCCGATGATGCGACTACATTTTCGATACCGGCCTGGTGCATGGAGATAACATCGGTATAACCTTCAACCAGATAACAGCAATCAGCCTTCGTTATAGCCTGTTTCGCAAAGTATATACCATATAGCTGGTCGCTCTTATGATAGATGTCACTCTCTGGAGAGTTTACATACTTTCCAGTATTCTCCGCCTTTTTGAGTATGCGCCCTCCAAAAGCAACAACCTTGCCGGACAGTGTATGTACAGGAAACATAACACGCCCACGAAAACGGTCAACCACATAATTGTCGCCTTCGATGGTCAGTCCCGTTTTGATCAGATACTCTTTCCTGAATCCGTTTTTCTGGGCATCCTGAGTAAAAGCATCCCGTTGTTCGAGACTGTAACCCAACTGAAATTTCTTGATTATATCATCCCTGAATCCCCGTTCTTTAAAATAAGACAATCCTACGGTTTTTCCTTCCGAATGATTATGAAGGGTACTCACAAAATAATTACGGGCATGATCATTCAGAATAAAAAGACTTTCTCTTTCGTTATAAGCATTCTTTTGGTCTTCAGTCAGTTCCTTCTCCTGAATCTCTATATTATATTTCTTACCCAGATACTTTAATGCTTCATAGTAAGAAAGCTGTTCGTGCTTCATTATAAAATGAACTGCACTACCTCCCTCTCCACAGGCAAAGCATTTACATATATTCTTGGATGGAGAAACATAAAACGACGGGGTTTTGTCGGTATGGAAAGGACATAACCCAACCAGGTTCACCCCCCGTTTTTTGAGTGTGACAAACTCGCCTACAACGTCATCAATACGTGCAGCCTCTATTATCTTATCTATTGTAATCTGATCTATCATTAAAATATCCTTTCCGGACAACGAAGTTAAGAATAAACTTCAGACTTAGTCTTATTATATCGACACAGGATATTCACACAGTTATCAACAGGTCTTCGGAAGAGCCTAGAAAACCAGTTGCTGCGAATTATAAATCTCCTGATAAATTTTAGATTTCTCAATCAATTCCGAAGGAGTACCTATAGCTTCAACACGTCCGTCTTCTAATACAATCACCCGATCCGCCGATTGCATCGTATTCAACCGTTGAGTGATAATCAGAACTGTTGTATCTTTCAAAACTGAAGCCAATCCCGCTCTTATTTTTTGCTCAGTATCCGAGTCTACAGCACTTGTACTATCATCAAGAATCAATATTTTAGGCTTACGGATCAATGCACGGGCAATACAAATACGCTGCTTCTGACCTCCTGAGACATTTACTCCTCCCCGACCCAATAAAGTATCATACCCATCGGTAAAAGACATTATAAAATCATGAGCTTGAGCAACCTTAGCGGCAGCCTTGATTTCTTCTTGCGAAGCATCAGGTTTGCCCCACCGTATATTTTCGATAATACTTCCGGTGAAAAGCTCATTTTTTTGCAACACCATACCTATTTTATTATGCAATTCATCCAGATGATAATCTTTAACATTGATATTATTAATCATCACTTCACCAGCCGTAGCATCATACAATCGGGGAATCAGCTGCACCATAGAACTCTTAGCCGATCCGGTAGCCCCTACTATAGCGATGGTTTCACCGGATCTGATATGGAAATTTATATCTTTCAATATATCTTCAGCCCCGTCTCTGTGTCGAAAATCAACATGACGGAATGATATATTTCCCTGCTCGATAAGATGCTTAGCCTGCAATCCTTTTTCGGTATTTGCGAGAGAAGGATCCGTATCCAGAACTTCAAGAATCCGCTTTGAAGATGCCGAAGCACGAGCGAAAGACATCATTATCATCGACAACATCATCAACGAAATGAGTATCTGAGCCAGATAATTGACAAACGAAATAAGCTCTCCCACTTTCAGGTCTCCGTGAATAACTTTTACCCCGCCAAACCAAAGTATGGCTATTACCGACAGATTCATGATCAACTGCATTATAGGAAAAGCCGAAACAACAATATTCGAAGCTCTTACAACCATATCCTGCAAGTCTTGGCTGCTGCGGGTAAATTTTTCTTCTTCGAAATCTTCACGGACAAAGGACTTTACGACTCGTATATTTATAAGATTTTCCCTGACAATCCCATTCAACCTATCCACAAGCTGCTGAACCTTTACGAATAACGGAAAACCCTTTCTCAATATCAAATAAATACTTATACTCAATATAGGAATTGCAGCAATTAGGACTAATGACAACTCTTTATTGATCTTTACTACAAAAAACACAGACATGATAATCATCAGCGGAGCACGTAAAAATATCCGCATCAGGATAAGTACAATATGCTGTATTTTTGTAATATCATTGGTTAGCCGGGTAATAAGGGATGCCGAATTGAATTTATCAATATCAGAGAACGAAAGCTCTTGAATTTTCCGAAACAGAGAATTTCGAAGATCCGTTCCGAATCCGATAGAAGTTCGTGACGAAGTGTAAATATTGGCTATACTGGCGGCTAGTCCGGCAACCGATACGAGCAGCATATACAAACCTATGGATGTGATAGCAGATAAATTCCGTTCCATCACACCTTCATCTATTATACGAGCCATAAATAGTGGCTGTATCGATTCACTAGATACGTTTACAAGAACAAAAAGCGGACTCACAAGCAATCCCACTTTATATCGTTTCAGTATTTCCCAATATTTTTTCATTTACAACCAATGATTCTTCTTGTACCATTCGACAGATTCCCTGAGCCCTCTTTCCAGATTATACTTGGGAGAAAAACCCAAATCTTGGACAAGTGGTGTTATGTCACATTCCCAATTACGCTGTTTCATTATTTTATATTTATCACGATTCAGAGTAGAAGGTTTTTTTGTGAATTTCGATATTTCCTCCGAAATTACTGATATCACTTTTAGAACAGACAAAGGAACTTTTAAACTTAACACATACTTCTTTCCTAATATTTTTTTCACAAGAGCAGTATATTCCTTATCAGTATAAACGTCTCCATCTGCAACAAAGTACCCCTTGTTCCGAACGGAACTCTCCAGCGCAAGATATACAGCATCAACCAAATCCTTCACATAAATAAATGTCAAGTGCTGACTTTTGAATCCTGCCCCGACATCCAATCCCGATTTCACGGTCTTCAGCATCAAGAAATAGTCCTTTTCACGAGGGCCATATACCCCTGTCGGACGCATAATGATATAAGAAAAAGCTGCCTTTTCTTCGAGAAAACGTTCCGCCTTAATTTTACTTTCGCCATAAGCCGTATTAGGATTGGGAATATCCACTGTTTTTATCGGAGTATAGTTAACTTCATCTCCGATTCCATAAGCACTCAGGCTACTCATTAATACAAATTTTCCTAACGATATATTCGCCGTATTTATCGCCTCAATCAGATTAGCTGTATATTTAAAATTGATCTTATCGAAATCATCACTATTCAGACATTTTGTAACACCTGCATTATGGATAATATAGTCGATTTCTCCGTATTTTTCAACAAAATCAGACAACTGACCAGTTAGTCTATTTACATTAGAAAACTCTAAATCAACAAATTCAATCCTGCTATCCTGTAAATACTCTCGACTACTGCTTTTTCGGACTCCTGCCCAAACCTGCCAGCCCAAAGACAAGGCTTTTTCAACTAAAAAACTACCAATAAATCCGCTGGCTCCGGTTATTATTACTTTTTTCATATATAAAATACAGCTTATCTTTTTAACGGTTCTCCGAGTTTAAATGTTTCGATAAATGCAAGATTTTCGAAAATCTCCTGCTTACTTTTTTACATTATTCACATACAATGAAATCAGGCAACCTTCTGCAAAGGTAGTAGCTGTTGAGTAATAATATTCACCCAATTTATAAATCATTACACTCGATTGCATATACGGCAAGTCAAATTCTATATCACACGGTGATTTAACAGCATTTAAGCGACCTGCTTTTTGATCTTGATTTGAAGCAAAAAGTAATCTTATCCCACAAAACAAAATGAAAAAGCAAAGTGTTGTTTTCTTTAAATTCATTGCCAAAGTATTATTGATAATATTGAGAACAAATATAAACACTTTTAAATAAAGCCGATTAAAGAAATAAAAGACCATATAAGCAAATTCAACCGATAACCACAACTTATTCCAGCAGAGGATAAGTTGTCTAAATAATATTTCATTACATTTGTAAAAGGGATATATATCACATCTTAAACAGAAAACAAATATCTCTTGTTATATAATAAATTTGAATACATACCAATTATGTCTAAAAATAACATACCGTCAAAACCGACTAAAAAGAGAAAAAAGAAAAATGACCTTGTTTCAATGGTGGTCAATTTTTTCAATAAGAATACCGAAAAAGCATACAATTACAAACAAATAGGAGCCGATCTGGGCATAAAAACCCAACCCGAACGTATGTTATTGATGAATATTCTGGAGAATATGGTGGAAGATGCTTTCATTATCGACACCGGAAAAGGCAAATACAAATCAAATACAAGAGGATTGTTTCTCGAAGGACACTTCGAACGGAGAAGCACAGGGAAAAATTTCTTCGTACCAGACGATGGCGGAGAAAATGTTTTCGTTGCAGAACGTAATTCAGCCCATGCCATGAATGGCGATAGAGTACGTATACAGATGTTGGCCAGAAGAAAAGGAAGAGGTTCGGAAGGCGAAATTGTAGAAATTCTGGAACGTAAACAAACCCGTTTCGTCGGGACATTGAATGTCCAGAAGTTTTTTGCTTTTCTCGAGATGGACAGTAAAATTCTGGCTAATGATATTTTTATTCCGAAAGAAAAACTTAAAAACGGAAAAACAGGAGATAAAGCTCTCGTTGAAATAACAGAGTGGCCTGATCGTGCAAAAAATCCGGTTGGAGAAGTTATTGACATTCTCGGAATAGCCGGAACAAACAATGCCGAAATGCACGCAATACTTGCCGAATTTGGGCTACCTTACAAATATCCTGAAGCTGTAGAAGCCGAAGCCGAAAAAATTCCAACGGAAATAACAGAAGAAGAAATAGCGAAACGTGAGGATTTCCGTAAAGTAACGACTTTTACTATCGACCCTCGTGATGCCAAAGACTTTGATGATGCCTTATCGATCCGCCAGTTGGATAACGGGAACTGGGAAGTAGGAGTACACATTGCCGATGTTACCCACTATGTAACTCCGGGAGGAATTATAGATAAAGAAGGCGAAGAACGTGCAACATCCGTTTATCTGGTAGATCGCACCATCCCGATGTTACCCGAAAGATTGAGCAACGGACTTTGTTCTCTCCGTCCGAATGAAGAGAAATTATGTTACTCGGCTATATTTGAACTGAATGAAAACGCAGATATAAAGAACTACCGGATCGGACGAACCGTTATCGAATCAGATCGCCGTTTTACGTACGAAGAAGCACAATCTATAATCGAAACAGGCGAAGGAGACTTTAAAGAAGACGTCTTGAAACTGGATCAACTAGCAAAAAAGCTTCGGGAAAAGCGTTTTCAGAATGGATCTATTGCCTTTGAACGGGAAGAAGTACGCTTCGAAATCGATGAGAACGGAAAACCGCTAAGCGTATATTTCAAGGAACAAAAGGATTCAAATAAACTGATCGAAGAATTCATGTTGCTGGCAAATAAAACAGTAGCCGAATTTATAGGAAAGGTTCCTAAAAACAAGCAAGCCAAGACCTTTGTATATCGCATACACGATTTACCAAATCCCGAAAAACTGCAAAGCTTGTCGGAATTTATCCGCCGCTTCGGATACAAAGTCAAGACTGATGGAAGCAATACTGCTGTAGCTAAATCAATCAACCAACTATTGGATGATGTCCATGACAAACCCGAAGAGAATCTAATCTCTACCATAGCTGTACGCGCTATGGCAAAAGCAGTGTATTCAACCTCAAATATCGGACACTACGGTCTGGCTTTTGATTACTATACACACTTTACTTCTCCGATCAGACGTTACCCCGATATGATGGTACACCGCCTGCTCACCCTCTATATGGAAGGAGGACGAAGCGTAAGCAAACAACTGACCGAAGATGAGTGTAAACACTGCTCCGAAATGGAACAATTGGCAGCTAATGCCGAACGTGCATCTATCAAATACAAGCAGGTAGAATTTATGTCGGATAAAATCGGCAGGGTATTCAAAGCGCTTATATCCGGTGTAGCGGAATGGGGTATATATGCCGAAATCGAAGAAAATAAATGTGAAGGACTTATCCCCATGAGAGAACTCGATGATGACTTCTACGAATTCGACGAAAAGAACTACTGTATACGCGGACGACGCAGCAAACGCGAATATCGTCTGGGAGATGAGATTGAGGTAAAGGTCGTTAGAGCCAATCTCGAACGTAAACAATTAGATTTCTCTATTGTAGAATAAGATAGAAATTCGTACTTTTGCACGCTGTTCGGCGTGCAAAAGTGTCGCATTGAGACATTAGTATCATTAAATACACTTCAAAAAAAACACTCCGGCTCATTAGGGAATCAGGTTAATAACAGTCATCAAGCCTCAACATTTCCAAATGTTATTTAACTCAGGTATTTTTGCGATATTCTTTATTTGTGTATTTTTCCTCTATTGGTTTGTTTTTAACAAATCCCTGAAGTGGCAAAATATATTTTTGGCTGCATGCAGCTACTTTTTCTATGGATGCTGGGACTGGCGTTTCATGTTCCTTCTGGCATTCTCCACTTTCCTCGATTATTATTCAGGACTGAAAATCTCAAACAGCAAATCACACAATAAACGAAAATTCTGGCTGATCCTCAGTGTAGGGATCAATCTCGGATTTTTAGGAATTTTCAAATATTACGATTTTTTCGTCACCTCATTTGCCGAACTTTTAACATGGTTTGGTTTCACACCTCATTTTGCCACACTCAACCTGATTCTGCCGGTAGGCATTTCTTTCTATACATTTCATGGTTTATCATATGTTTTCGACATATACTATGGAAAGATCAAGCCTACACGAAATGCAATAGACTACTCTCTGTTTGTCAGTTTCTTTCCCTTATTGGTAGCAGGTCCTATCGAACGGGCGACACACCTCCTCCCTCAGGTCGAGCGTCCACGCACATTCAGTTATAGCAAGGCTGTAGACGGATTGAAACAAATACTGTGGGGATTGTTCAAAAAAGTTGTAATAGCGGATAACTGCGCAGAATTGGTAAATCAGATTTTTAATAATCACTGGTCATATTCGGGCAGTACGTTGGCTATTGGAGCAATGTTGTTTGCTATTCAAATATACGGAGACTTCTCCGGATACTCCGATATAGCTTTGGGTACAGCCCGGCTTTTAGGCTTTGAATTATTGCAGAATTTCCGCTTTCCCTACTTCTCTCGAGACATAGCTGAATTCTGGAGACGTTGGCATATCTCACTTTCTTCATGGTTCAAAGATTACCTTTATATTCCTTTAGGTGGCAGCCGTGGGGGAATGCTAAAAACTATACGCAATACATTTATTATATTCATTGTAAGCGGATTCTGGCATGGAGCGAACTGGACATTTATAGTATGGGGAAGCCTAAACGCCTTATTCATCACACCATCAATCATTTTCAAAAGAAACAGACGTAATCTGGACACGGTTGCTCAGGGAAGATTGGTTCCGTCGGTAAGAGAGATAGTGCAATTAGTTTCAACATTTATCCTTTCCAGTTTTGCATGGATCTTTTTCCGATCGGAAAACATGCAACAGGCAATTCTTTATATCAAAGAAATGTTTTCTGCTTCGCTTTTCAAAATACCCGAAGTCTACTCCGGTAAAATATTTATGGTGCTTATTCTGTTCTTTATAGTCGAATGGTGCGGGCGGGAAGGTAAATATGCTTTGGAACAATTTACCACTTCATGGAAACGTCCGTTACGGTGGGCTTTTTATTATATGATCATCGTTGTTATAATCTATATGACAGGCAATGAGCAACAGTTTATTTATTTTCAATTTTAGGGACTCTATTTACGGTCACAAACCTATTTAATGCTTTGATAAGTAGGACAGCCAAAGCCTGTTATAAACTAAAAACATATCATTAAATACTTTTATTTACTTAGTTGTTTAAAATGAAATTATTTTTACGAAAGGTTCTGCAATTTCTGATTTTACCTGTAATCATCTTTATTGGATTGTTGGCAGGATATATCATATACGACCCTTTCAAAGTAGTAAAATCATACGATGATTATTCACACTCTTTCAATATAAACAGAGGATACATATCCACTGAAGTTTTCTTACGTAATTACCGTAAACAACAGTACAATTCATTTATATTCGGCAGTTCACGCATCTTCGGGTTTCATGTCAGCTCATGGAAGAGCCATCTGAAAGCAGATGCCAATGTATACTCGTTTGACGCATACGGAGAAAAAATATCCGGTATGTATCATAAATTAAAGTTTCTGGATGAAAAGGGTATTGATATCAAAAATGCTCTTCTCTGTTTTGATACAGACTATACATTCCGAAAGCAAGAAAATCAACCGAAATATCTATACATCGAGCATCCAGCATTATCAGACATCAGTTGGATTGAATTTCATGAAGTTACCTTTGAGACATATTTGAATCCTTCTTTTCTTTACTCATTATACGCAAAAGAAGTATTCGGAATCAATAATGAGTATGTCAACCGCCACTATTCTAAAGACGGCGGAATTACTTACGATACGATAACTAACGAACCAAGACGAGAAGATCTGGATTCGAAAATAGAAAAAGACTTCTCCGGATATTATAGTCAGGTCTATTTTTATAGTGTAACCGAAACCGGAGAGCCTCCTTACCCTATCATAGATGATAAGGCGACTAAATATATGCGGCAAATTAAAGAAATCCTGGATAATCATCATACCGACTATCGGATTATTCTCAATCCGTTATATTCACAGGCTATATTCCATCGGATAGATATGGAAACTATAAAGAAAGTATTCGGATCCGATCGGATTTATAACTTTACGGGATCTAATAATATCACCAAAAACAAATATAACTACTACGAAGAATCTCATTTCCGTCCTTTTATAGGAGATAGTATAATGAATATAATTTATGGTGATAAGTGACTAATGCTCTTTAAAAAATGAATCCTATTTATTACCTTTGTAAAGGTTTGCCATGGGTAAACCTGCAATTCAGATTATCCAATTAAAATAAAACATATATGAAAAAAGTAGTTTTGATCCGTCACGGTGAAAGCCAATGGAATCTAGAAAACCGTTTCACAGGTTGGACAGATGTTGATTTGACAGAAAATGGTGTTAAAGAAGCGATTAAAGCCGGAAAATTATTGAAAGAAGAAGGTTTCAAATTCGAGAAAGCATATACTTCTTTCCTTAAAAGAGCTAACAAAACTCTGAATACTATTCTTGATCAAATGGATCTGGACTGGATCCCTGTTGAAAAATCATGGAGACTGAACGAAAAACATTACGGAATGCTTCAAGGTTTAAACAAGGCGGAAACTGCTGAAAAATATGGAGACGAACAAGTTCTGATTTGGAGACGCAGTTACGATGTACCTCCTACACCACTTGATCCAAGCGACCCTCGTTCGGCATCTCAAGATCCACGTTACGCAGGAGTACCTAAAGCATATATTCCCGAAACTGAAGCATTGAAAGATACTGTAGAACGCATTCTACCTTATTGGCAGGAAGTAATCTATCCTTCATTGGTAGATCATAACGAAATTATCGTTGCTGCTCACGGTAACAGCTTACGTGGTATCATCAAATACCTGAAAGGTATATCTGATGAGAACATTGTTAGCTTGAACTTACCAACCGCAGTTCCTTACGTATTCGAATTCGACGATAATTTGAATCTTGTAAAAGACTATTTCCTTGGAGATCCCGAAGAAATCAAAAAATTGATGGATGCGGTAGCTAATCAAGGTAAGAAAAAATAAGGTCAGTGACCTTTCATAAAAAAGTCCGGTTCTGAAGAATCGGACTTTTTTCTTAACCATGAACCTTATTTTACAAAAGCTTCATATAACAAGCATTCATTTTGTTTGTCAAACAATGTTTTCTTTCGATAAAGACGTTCATATTCATTCGAATATTGCGTAATCAATGGTTTATTCTGTTTCGGATCATCAGACAATGAATAACAGCTAACTAACATCAATGTCGCATACGCTTTCTGTTCTTTATCTTGTGCCATACTGTAAGCTTTTTGATAATATCCGGTAGCCAAGCTGGGTGTTCTATAATTTTTGATCCACATTGATGCACATGTTTCCTTCGGATTCGGAGTATAATAGCTATCTCCCGAACTCCATCCATAAGACATCATCATCCACGAGTTTCCGTAATAAGAGGTATTATAATAAGCATGCCCTAGCTTAAGATAAGTATCAGCAACTTTCTTCTTGTCTTTACCAGCGGCCAACACCTCCAGATCCAGCAAAGATTTTACAAATCTGGTTTTATTAAATTCATATCCGAAATCTCTCTTGGTCTTAAAGAATTTAGGCACAAAAGGATCTTCATTCAAGTACATCGCATACTCGTAATTATTTTTCCAGAACTGTTGATCCATACTTTTGAAAGTTTCAAAAGCCAGTTTGAGATCCCCATTGCGAAAGGCAATAGTTCCTTTCAGATCTTTATAAGCATCTATTTTATTAAAAGGCTGGTTACATAAGAACTTCTCAAAATCAGTTTTATTTTGCTTCTCAATAAGAATTATCAGTTTATCCATATCAGAAGTTGAAGCATACATATCAAATAGTCGAAGCCTTCCATAATATTCGGATGCAAAAGCCGGAACCTGATAATCTTTCGGATAACTCTGTTCGAAATCATAAGCTGTTTTCAACAGGCACATAGAGACAATATCACCCTTTTTGTAAAATTCATTAGCCAAAGCCAGATTCAAAGTAAAATACACACGGGAGTTTTCGTAACACGGATCCGAAAGGTTCTCCTTATTGTCTGCTTCGGGTAAATATTTTCTGATTGCTTTTAGTTTCGACAGATACCCTGTTTTAAAACGTTCTGTTGTTACATCTTCGGTTTTAACCCAAATCCAAGCATCTTCAATCACTTTTTGTATCTGAACCGACTCGTCAGCCTTAGATGATATCATAGCTAAATATTTTACCGCATCCTGTTTATTCTCTTCGAGTAAACTCAAGTGGGCTAGGGCTAGGGAGTAGTAATCTTTATAAGACTGCACTTTTGACTCGGCCTTCAATTTTAGTATAAAACTTTTCAACCTCGCCAGATATTTCAAATCGGTTTCCTGATTGTTCTTTGCAGAGTCTTCAAACCACCTCTGATAAGCGGGTTCTTTATCTTTACAGCCTAAAGTTCCCTCCTCCGATTTCCAATATACTGTAGACAAAAGCCAATCTTCCAATTTACAAACCTCTCTCATTACCAGAAACGGCATATAAGACGAATTTTTATCCCATGTTTCGATTTGCTGCATTCGGTCAAGCTCACGCCCCGGATATTGAATAGACCTTATTACGGCATCAATACTTTTCTCTTTTGCTGTAAACCATTTAGGAGTCTGAACAGTATCATTATACATTTGGGCACAACGCAGCTTTTTCTCATCGCAATTATCAAAACACTGAATATACAATTGATTGGCCTCAGCTTTACTATCCTGCCTGTCTAAAGACATAGCACAAAATAGAGCCGCCCAAGCACTCATAAGATTATCAGGCTTTACCGATCCGAAATGAGATTTAAAAATACGGGAAGATGTTTCAAAATTACCGGATTCCCAACCTAAACGCGCAACCTGAAACGCATAACGGTCTTTTAAGAAAGAAGACTTTACATTCTTATATTTATGTTCGGCTCTAAGAAATAACTGTGTCCTTTTCTCATCAGTCTTTGCATTTACCGTGCCCCATTCTTCAAATTGAAAATCAGGATCCTGTAAATCATTAACCGATACTTCGGCTTCTTTAGCAAACAACAGATATTCTAAAAGGTCTTTATGTTTCTTATCCCTTATCAAATAAGCGACTAATGTGTTTTTCTCCGCCCAAGCTTTAAGTCCATCGGTTTCGTATGCCATAATAAAATCCGTTGCCGAAGTTTCATACTGGATGACGTATATATCATCGAGTTTCACATCCGGTGAAGTCGCTTTTTGCCACTCCCCGATATTTCTTTTACGATCGTTCGACATAGGATCGGGATGCATAGAATGATAACGTACAGCCGTTGTATACCAAAAAGGCTGCATATTGTCCATGGATGGCAAAGCAGCTCTGAACGTCATGGGACGATTTTCCCAGTCATACTCGTAATATCCGCAAGCTGTTGTTTTTTTACAAAAGATCAGACTAACGGCCAGTCCGATCAAAAATACCTTTAATCTCATTTATCTGTTTTCTTTTTAGTATTTTAGAGCTAAAGTCCCACGAAAAGAAAGTGATACGTGAATACTTATCTATTTTTACATTCTTATACAGGTAGTCGGCCAGTTCTTCCAACTCCATCTGGTTCAACCCTTCTATCCTTATTTCATCTCCGGGACGCGCAAAAAAATCGCCTATTACCATTTCGGTGTTTAACATAAACCGATTTTCTCCGATCCTGGTATATCTCGAATTGATATAATCCTCGTTTTTTGCATTACGGATAACACCTTTAAACTGCTGGTTTCTGAAAATAACACCCCATGAAAATACAGGCAAAGCCAAGTCTATATTCAGAGGATATTTTACCCCTTGTACATATTTCTTTATTTCATCAATGGTCGCTATCGAATTTTTGGCATCATATTCATTTGCAGCCTGCACATTGTAACACATCAATAATACCCTATCTACAGGAGGAATACCCGCCGCAGTTGGATTCTTATACTGCCACAAGCGTAAAGTAGTTGTAATTTCTTTATCAGGAATTACTTCTTTCAGACGCTGAACAAAGTAAAAAAAATTGTCTTTACTCTTTTGCGACCAATCACAATCAATGAGGATATCAGAATATTTCGATCCGAACTGTTGTTTTTCAAATCGACTGTTCACTTCCTCAATGCGGTCTCTAATTCTTAGAGCGAGAGTATCGAGCTGCCCCTCGGTTGATTTCAAAAAAACTATATTCGAAAAAAAAACAGACGGAGTTATATGTTTACAATATAGCGAATCTGTACCGGCTTTGATTGTCCCGACAGGCTTTGCCATTTTCGAAAACACATCCCAGCCTACATCAAAATACCGTACATACATATGATTGGCTCCCATCTGCGACCAGATAGTGCTATCGGCTTCATCAAAGTCATATTGAGTCTTCCAATAACAAAAAGACCTTTGCTCATCACGGGTTCGAGTCTCTTTGACACAAGCTGTCAATGCTAAGAAAAGCAATAATATTACACAAGCCGTATATCGGAATTTCACAATCATATTACAATATCAGAAATTAAGGTCTAAGACCTATCTATTACTTAAAGAGTCTATTTCAAAGGTAATATTTTATCTAAGTAACAGCAAGTATTTCAAAAGGCATTTTCAGGCATAACTTTCTGACGTTATTATGATTGGTATAGCAATAAATAGGTCTAGTACCTTAATAAATTTCTCAGCAGACCAAAATGTAATAACAAAGACAGTTAATCGCATAGATAATATTAATCAACTATTACAGGTTATCAAATTGCTTTATTTCAGCAATTTGATCGTTTTCATCCCTCTTTTTATAAAAAATATTAAAGCTCTGGATAGAAAAGTTACAATAAATAAGTAACTTTAGATGTTGATTTATAATTCAATAGTCATCCAAGGTCTGAGACCTTTCCATAGCTTCGATTGTCAAACAACCGAAGATTTGTACAAAATGCACATGAAACAAGCAGTTAGAGATACAATACATTTTATGAAAAAAATACAGGATCAAATACTCGTAATATTCGGAGCATCGGGAGATCTTACTTATCGTAAACTAGTGCCCGCTTTGTTTGATTTGTATAAACAGAAATCATTACCGGATAATTTTGTAATGCTGGGAGTAGCACGCAGTGATTTCTCGGATGACTCATTCCGAGAAAAAATGATTGGAGGTATACGGCAGTTTTCCTTATCTAAAGATGCGCCGCAATCAGAAGTCGACCATTTTGCAGATAAACTGTTCTACTTATCCATTAACACGGACGAATCAAAAGATTACGCAAAATTAACCGAAAAGTTGTCCCTATTGGATTCGGAAAAGGGTACAAACGGCAACTATCTGTTTTACTTATCAACTCCACCTAATCTATACCCTCTTATTCCCAAATTTCTGGCTGAACAGGGACTTAATAAAGCAAAGGGTAAAATACGCCGTATCGTTATAGAAAAACCTTTCGGAACTGATCTAAAATCGGCAGTATATCTCAATAAAGGGTTGTTGGCCGACTACGAAGAAGACCAAATATACCGCATGGATCACTATCTTGGAAAAGAAACAGTTCAGAACCTGCTGGTTACACGGTTTTCGAATAGTATTTACGAACCATTGTGGAATCGCAATTATATACATCATGTCGAAATTACCGCAGCCGAAAGTCTGGGAGTGGAGAACCGTGGAGGTTATTATGACCACTCGGGAGCATTGCGAGACATGATTCAAAATCATCTACTTCAACTATTGGCACTTGTTGCAATGGAACCTCCTACAGTAATAGGATCAGATGCAATACGCAATGAAAAGCTAAAAGTATTTCAGGCCATTCGCCCGCTATCGCAGGAAGACATTCTAAACAATGTTATAAGGGGACAATACACTACAGCTAAGGTAAAAGGCAAGCCCCAGAAAGGGTACCGCGAAGAAAAAGGTGTAGACCCTGATTCGCGTACTGAAACATACGTAGCATTGAAATTATTTGTAGACAACTGGCGGTGGGGAGATGTTCCGTTCTATATTCGTACAGGGAAACATCTTCCGACACGAGTATCAGAGATAGTTATACATTTCCGCCCGACACCTCTCAATTTGTTTGTTGACAATAAAGAATATTGCAATGACGGCAACATTCTCGTTATCAGAATACATCCGGACGAAGGTATACTCCTCAAAACAGGAATGAAAGTACCGGGAGCCGGCTACAAAGTAAAAGAAGTGAATATGGATTTTCATTATTCGCAACTCCAAGACACTTATGTACCCGGAGCATACGAACGCCTTTTACTGGATGCTATGCTGGGAGACTCGACCCTTTACACCAGAGGTGATGCATTGGAGGCAGCATGGCGTTTTGTGCAGCCGATACTCGATTACTGGCAAAACAACCCCGAGGCTCCATTGTATGGATATCCTTGCGGATCGTGGGGACCCAATGTCGCAGACAGCCTTATAGAGGGCAAAAACATGACATGGAGATATCCATGCAAAAACCTATCCGACGACGGAATATATTGTGAATTATGAAAGATATAGTAAAAGTGTACAAAGACGCAGAAACCCTGAGCGAGGGATTCACTGCGTTCCTGAATGAAGAGTTAGCGAACAAAGAGCTGGTTAATATATCTTTATCAGGAGGAACAACCCCAAAATCGATTTTTAAATACTGGGCTGAAAATTGCCAGGATTCGATTGACTGGAAACGGATTATCTTCTTTTGGGGTGATGAACGCTGCGTGCCTCCGGGAGATGAACACAGTAATTATGGGATGACAAAAGAATTTTTGTTCAGCAAGGTTCCGGCTATTTCAAAAAGGCAGATACACCGTATACATGGAGAAGGAGAACCCGATGAAGAGGCTATCTGGTACAGTAATATTATCAAAGGATTTGTTCCATATGTAGATGAAACTCCTTCTTTTGACATAATGATGCTCGGACTTGGCGATGATGGGCACACTGTTTCGATATTCCCTTATGAGATCAATCTATGGGACAGTCCGAAAAAATGTGTTGTGGCAAAACATCCGACATCAGGCATGACACGAATCAGTCTTACGGGACGTATTGTAAATAATTCTCAAAACATCGTTTTCCTCGCTATGGGAAAAGATAAGGCTCTAAAGGTAAAAGAAATTATACAGCAACGCGAGCAGTTTATCAATAGTTATCCGGCAGCACGTGTAAATCCGAATTTCGGAAAACTATATTGGTTTCTGGACGAAGATGCAGCAAGCCTGCTATAATTATCTATTATACAAAAAATAAAGAGGTTGCTTATAAAATAAGCAACCTCTTTATTTTTATCCTATCGTAAATCAAATCATTAAAGATATCCTCTCACAATACCTCTTGGCGATGATTTTACAAAATCAACTATCATTTCCATTTCAGGTGTACGTTCAAAATCCTGTTCGATCTTTACAACAGCATCCGAAAAATTCAGACCCGATTGATATAACAATCTGTATATTTCCTGAATCTGGTTAATTTGTTCATTCGAGAAATTTCTGCGACGCAAACCTACAAGATTGATTCCGGCATAAGTAACAGGCTCTCTTCCAGCAATCACAAAAGGAGGAATGTCTTTACCCAAACGTGTACCGCCTTGTATCATCACATGTTTTCCGATACGTGTAAATTGGTGAACCAAAGTTCCCCCACTCAATATTGCATGATCATCGACTTCCACTTCTCCGGCTAGCTGAGTAGCATTACCCAATATAATATAGTCTCCAAGCACACAGTCGTGTGCAACATGGCTATATGCCATCAAAAGACAATGACTTCCTACTTTAGTTGTACCTTTTGAACTTGTTCCCCTGCTTATTGTGGCACATTCACGTACTGTAGTATAATCACCCACAATAGCAAGTGAGTCTTCTCCTTTGAATTTTAAATCCTGAGGAACCCCGGCTATTACTGCCCCCGGGTGTATTATACAATGTTTCCCGATACGTGCACCATACCTGATATTGGCTCCAGACATAATATGCGCTCCGTCTCCTATCTCTGTGTTATCGTCTATAAATGAGAATGGCTCTATTATAACGTCTTTTCCTATTTTAGCATTCGGGTGAACAAATGCATTCGGTGAAATTTCTGACATATTACAAATTAGTAATTGTTAAAGTTTAATGAAACATCTTTCGAATATAATCAACTTTGGCTGTTTCTCTTTCCAAAGTAACACATAGGTCTGCGACCTTATTTATTCTTAATGATTTGCGCAGTAAATTCCGCTTCAGAGACTACTTTCTCTCCGATGAATGCATACCCCTTCATAATAGCAATACCACGTCTGATCTCAGAGATCATATCTAAACGAAAGATCAAAGTATCTCCGGGAACTACTTTCTGACGGAATTTCACATTATCTATTTTCAGGAAGTAAGTCGAATACCTCTCCGGTTCTTCAACACCCGCTAATACAAGCAGACCTCCGACTTGTGCCATAGCCTCAACCTGCAATACTCCGGGCATAACAGGTTCCTGAGGAAAATGACCAGCAAAGAAAGGCTCATTTACTGTTATATTTTTCACACCGACAATGTGCTTCTGTCCAATTTCGATAATCTTGTCAACCATCAGAAATGGATAGCGGTGCGGCAAAAGTTCTTTAATTTTATTGATATCTAACAAAGACTCTTTGCTAACGTCATACACAGGGGGTTGAACATCGTTCAGTTTGATCTGTTTACGAATAGCACGAGCCAATTGATTATTTATTTTATGACCGGGACGTGTAGCTATCACACGGCCTTTAATCGGCTTACCAATCAAAGCCATATCCCCGATTATATCAAGTAACTTATGACGTGCGGGTTCATTCGCATACTGAAGAGGCTTATGATTGAGATAACCCAATTCGGACGCATCTTTATGAGGAACGCCCAAAAGATCACCTAACTTATCTAAATCTTCTTGAGAAATTTGTCTTTCGTAAATCACAATTGCATTATCCAGATCACCGCCTTTAATTAATCCGGCTCCTAACAATTGCTGTATTTCTCTGACAAAAACAAAAGTACGGCAACTTGCAATCTCTTTCTCAAATTGAGTCAGGTCATCCAATGTAGCCGATTGATTGGGTATATATTTAGATTCGAATTCAATAAAAGAATTGACGCAAAAATTTTCATCGGGAAGAAGAATAAGCTTTGATCCGCTCTCTTCATCTTTCACTTCGATTTTTCTTCTCACGACAAAGTAGTCCCTGTCATCATTTTGTTCAACAAGCCCCACTCTGTTTATTTCTTTAACATACTCTATCGAGCTGCCGTCCAATATCGGAAATTCAGGAGCATTGACTTCTATAAGACAGTTATCAACACCTAGTGCATACAACGCAGACATAGCATGTTCTACAGTACTGACATGAACATCTCCTTTCATCAATACGGTTCCTCTTTGGGTAGCACCTACATTTTCCGCCAAAGCGTCAATTACAGGCTCTCCTTCAAGATCTACTCGTTTTATTTTATATCCATGATTCTCAGGAGCAGGATTAAATGTTATGGTTATAGGTAAACCGGTATGCAACCCCTTTCCTTTCAGTGTAAAACTTCCTTGTAGCGTTTTCTGCTTTTCCATTTTATTTCTCTAGAGTAATATTTACTTTCTCTTGTCAAATATGACTCGTTTCTTTATATTATTTATTTAATGTTTCTTTCAACTCCTTAATTTCCTTCTCCAGTTGAGCTATCTGACGATACATATCCGGTAATTTAGGGAAAATCACGCTCGACTTAAAGAAATTCTTCACAGGTATCGCAGGTGACCCTAAAATTTGAGAACCCTCTTTTATATTGCTTATTATACCCGATTGAGCTCCGATACTTGTATTGTTGCCGATAGTAATATGTCCTCCAAGTCCTACCTGTCCTCCGATAACACAATGATCGCCAACTTTAGTAGATCCCGAAATACCGACCTGAGCAGCCATTACCGTATTAGCTCCTATCTCGACATTGTGAGCAACCTGAATAAGATTATCCAACTTAACACCTTTTCTAACAATAGTAGCATCCATTACGGCACGATCTATTGTAGTGTTTGCCCCGACCTCAACATCATCTTCGATAATTACAATACCCATTTGAGGTATCTTTTTATACACTCCGTCTTCCGGAGCAAAGCCAAAACCATCCGACCCGATGACTACTCCGGCATGAATAATACAGTTTTTTCCGATTTTACAACCCGGATAAACTTTCGCTCCCGGATACAAAATTGTATTTTCGCCGATAGTACATCCGTCTCCGATGTACACTTGCGGATAAATTTTCACATTATCAGCAACAGAGGCATACTCCCCTATATACGCAAAAGCCCCGACATAAATATCAGAACCTACTTTTGAAGTTTCGGCAATATAGCTCATTGCTTCGACCCCTACCTTCTTTGGCTTCGACTTTTCCACCATATCAAGCAATATTGCAAGGGATGCATAAGCATTGAAAACTTTTACAAGAGTCGCCTTAACCGGTTTTTCCGCAACAAAGTCTGAATTTACCAACACAATACTCGCATCGGTATCATATATATAATGAGTATACTTCGGGTTTGCAAGAAAAGTCAGAGTTCCGGGCTTTCCTTCTTCAATTTTCGAAAAATTGCTTACAGACACGTTAGGATCACCTTCAATGGTGCCCTTAAGTACTTCTGCAATTTGTTGAGCAGTAAAAGAGAGTTGCATATATTTAATATGTATATCTGGAATATTTAAAGTTTTAGATTGCGAAATAAGGAATAATTTTCCAATAATAAATATATTTTAGACGAAATTATGACTCAAACCGTTAATATAGCTTTTATTATACGTTTTACAAATTGTAAATATAAACCGCCACACACAGTAATACAAGAAGATAGAATAATATCACTTTCCACCGTACAACGGCCAATGACAAGAAATGCGACAGCAGCAGCGCTCCGCTTATCACAATCAGGTATGCATCTAACTTCGGATCATATACAATAAACCAGCAAGACAGGATTGATAAGATGAAACATAAATAAAAGAACATCATATTTGTCCTGATCCTTATTTTATCATGAAATGAGTTTGCCTGATAATAGAAAAACAACAAACAGCCTAATAGAGTAGCAGGAACCAGATAATACAAATCGAAAAGTGCCGATTGTTCAAATGAAAGATCCACTATCGGATATAAAGAAAGGAAAGGTGCTACGAAAGCGGCTGTATCCCCTATCGCAAGAAAGACAAAAAAGGCAAGCCAATATATTGATGCAACACCCAGCAACATCGCTACAACAGTCTTGAAACGAAAACACCTCATCATACTAAGTCCTATCAGAAACAGAGGAAAAAATGTAAGCGTATAAAACGAAAACATACTACCCACCGCAAGAAAAAATCCTATCGAATAAGATTTTCCGGAGACATTATTCTGATGATACGTCGACAAAAGAATATATATCGACAACAAAACAGACATCACTCCAATATACTGAGGAGTCATAAATAAAAAAGCCGGATGCAGACTAAACACAAAAATCACCAGTGAGGGAACCATGTATGTCCGTGTACGAATCAATGCATAACGGGCATTAATCTGTCCGAGATAAAGAGCTAGACCTACTACCGAAGCAAAGCTAAAAGCCGCAGAGATAAGTTTGTCGGACAGAATATCCAATAACAATCCTCTCCACAAATATCCTGCTCCTAACTTTTCAGGAGTATAATCTGCCACAGAAAAGAAGAAGCCTAAGCGAAGAAAACACGAAAGAATGATTGAGAAAAAAATCAGATTTTTATTCTCAATCACTCCTCTTTTAAAAGATCTAACTATATCCATGTATATGGTCTGTAACCTTATTGTAAATCAAAACCGATATCCTTACGGTAGTTCTTCCCTGCAAAAGAAACGATTGTTGCGTTCTTAAAAGATTTTGATAAAGCCTCTTCTTTTGTTTCGCCATAAGAACTAATAGTCAATACACGTCCGCCATCTGTAACAACAGCCCCGTTTGCTAATTTTGTTCCGGCATGAAACACTATACTACCCGATACACCATCTAATCCGGCAATAGGTTTTCCTTTTTCATAATCACCGGGATACCCACCGGAAACAAGCATCACCGTTGTAGCATAGCGGGTATCAATTTCCAAGATTTTATCCCGAAGAGTTTGTGTCGCAACCCCTTCCAGTAGATCCACAAAGTCGGACTTAATACGGAGCATCACAACCTCAGTTTCAGGGTCTCCCATACGGGCGTTATACTCAATTACCATCGGTTCGCCGTCAACAGCAATAAGCCCGACAAAAATAAATCCCTTATAATCAATCTCATCTTTTTTCAGACCTTCAACAGTAGGGATAACAATACGCTCCTCTACTTTTTTCATAAAATCCGCATCGGCAAAAGACACAGGCGATACAGCCCCCATTCCTCCGGTATTAGCTCCGGTATCACCTTCTCCGATCCGCTTATAATCTTTTGCGACAGGTAATATTTTATACGAATCGCCATCGGTCATTACAAAAACAGAACATTCAATTCCCGACAAAAACTCTTCGATAACAACAGTTGATCCCGCATCGCCAAAACGTCCGTCAAACATTGCTTTCAGTTCGTTTTTTGCCAAACCCAGATCATCTAGAATAACTACACCTTTTCCTGCAGCCAAACCATCGGCCTTTAAAACATAAGGAGGATTCAGTTCCGACAGAAAATCATACGCACCTTCAAGCTCACTCGCCGAAAAGCTTTTGTATCTTGCCGTCGGTATATTATGGCGCATCATAAACTGCTTTCCAAAATCTTTGCTGCCCTCCAGCTGAGCTCCGTGTTTAGAGGGACCTATTACCGGAATGTGTTTTAAAGAATCGTCAGTCTGAAAAAAATCATATACACCTTTCACCAAAGGATCTTCGGGTCCCACAACAACCATATCTACTTTTTCTTTCAAAGAAAAAGCTTTTATCGCAGCAAAGTCAGTCGCAGAGATATTTACATTTTCGGCAATCAGTCGGGTTCCGGCATTACCGGGAGCCACAAAAAGCTTACTAACGCGCGTACTTTGCTTTATTTTCCAAGCCAGAGCATGCTCACGCCCACCGCTTCCTAACAATAAAATGTTCATAAGGTAATATTGGTTTACTGGTTAAGTCCGTAAAGTTAATAATCTTCCTATTTATTACGGATATCTATTACAGAGAATTATTCAGAATCAACAACAGGAGCATCCAGATCTCCCTCCCATTTACTCACAACCGTTGTAGCCAAGGCGTTTCCTAAAACATTGGTCATGCTCCGCGCCATATCGCAAAAATGATCTATAGGCAACAACAATGCAACTCCTTCGGGAGGAATGCCGAACATAGAACACGTAGCCACTATAATAATCAAAGAGGCTCTAGGCACACCTGCAATTCCCTTACTGGTAAGCATCAACACCAACAGCATTACGATCTGAGAACTGAGGCTCATTTCTATACCGTAAAGCTGAGCAATAAATATACTGGCAAAGGTCATATACATCATACTGCCATCGAGATTGAACGAATATCCCAAAGGTAGAATAAACGATACGATCTTCGACTTACAGCCAAATCGTTCCAATTCCTGAACAAGTTTCGGAAACACAGCTTCGCTGCTCGATGTAGAAAAAGCAATCAGTAATGGGTTGCCGATAATCTTTATCAATGACCAAACTCTTTTGCCAAGAATAACATACCCTACAAGAATAAGAACAACCCAAAGGGTTGCGATACCGATAACAAAAGCGAGCAAAAAATGGGCATAAACTTTAAAAATAGACAATCCATGCATAGCTACAGCAGCTGTCACCGTTCCAAATACCGCAGCAGGAGCAACCCACATAACATACCCTACTATTTTCAAAATAACATGAGTAATAGTATCCAATGCTCTTGATATCGGAAGTCCTTTCTCTCCATATGATCCTAAAGCAATACCGAAAATAACGGCAAAGACCAATATCTGCAAGATCTCATTATGAGCCAAAGCCTCAAATAGACTTTTGGGCACAACATGATTTACAAACTCAGCCAGAGATAACTCCTGAGTTTTACCTAGTAATTCTTTTGCACTTGCAGTATTATGTATATCAATACCGGAATCTGCGCCCGGTTGTAAAACATTTACCCAGATCAGTCCTATCGACAAGGAAACCAATGTAGCCGAAATAAACCAAAGCAGGGCTTTTCCTCCTATCCTCCCGACCATCTTAGCATCTCCCATCTTGGTTATACCAACCACTATAGTACAAAACACCAATGGAGCCACAATCATCTGAATCAGCCGGATAAATATCGTACCTAACAGTTTTATATTCTCGGCAACAAGAGTCATCACTCTTAACGGGCAAAACATATGAACACACTGACCAAGAATGATTCCCAATATAAGAGACAATACAATATAATAAAACAGCTTATTACCGGCGGAATTCTTAGTTTCTTTTATTTCCATAGATAAATCAAGTAACAGAAAGTATTTAACAACGTATTCTAAAGCAACAATTACCCGTTGCTATTATGTTTACAAAGTCAGCAAAAAGCGACAACCTTGAAACTGAAAAACTAACCCCTTTTATAATTTCCACATCCGTTGAAACCCAAAACATACAAATATATAAACATATTATCAAAAATATGTCTTTTTAACGAACATAAACCCACGAAACAAAAACAAACGGTTGCCTTTTAGTTAAAAAGCAACCGTTTTGAAAGACATACAAATATCTAACAGAATCTAATTTTTCAGAAATTTCACAGCTACCCAATTATCTTTCGAATTAAAGTGATCGAATAACAAGCCATTTTTCTCGCATTCAGCCTGTATTACAGGAATATCTTCTTTATAAAAGCCGCTCATATATAGAGTTCCTCCTTTATTCAGCACTGAAACATAGACATTAATATCATTCAACAATATATTCCGGTTAATATTAGCCAGAATAACATCAAACGTCTTATCAGCATGAAGCAGATCCGCCCCTCCGATCTTCAGCTCAATGTTCGATACTTTGTTGAGATTCAGATTTTCTTTTGCATTATCATATGCCCATTCATCTATATCTATCGCCTCAATTGGGTCTGCGCCTCTCATAGACGCTAAGATGGCAAGAATAGCAGTACCGCATCCCATATCAAGCAACGACTTACCTGAGAAATCTTCATTCAGAATTTCTCTTATCATCAGTTCGGTTGTCTGATGATGACCGGTACCGAATGCCATTTTGGGATCTATATAAATATTGTATTCATAAGTAGCAGGTGCATTATGAAACGTACTTTGTATAATACAACGATCATCGATAACCAGAGGCTGGAAGTAATTCTTTTCCCATTCTTCATTCCAATTGCGGTCTTCTACTTCTGATATTTTATAATCGAAAGAAGCTTCCACCGGAAAATCGGACAACAAACTATCCAGAGCACCCTTGTCAAAAACCTGAGTTTGAATATACGCTTTGATCCCCAACTCGGTATCAACAAAACTTTCGAACCCTATTTCCCCCAAGGTTGCAGAAAGTACTTCCGTTACAACCTCATCATGAGGTCTACAAACAAAATCTATTTCAATATAATCCATCTGAATTTCTGGTTTTAAGGTCTCCGACCCATTTTTTATTTAAATATATATATCAGAACTATGATTTACGATAAGAAACACGATTAAGTAATAAATAACATCTAACCATATACTGTTATTTGATTGTTCATTACCAAAGTGACAAGTAGGTCTAAGACCTTTATTTTAAACCTTTCGTGCTATTTCTAAGACAAAATTACTCTTTTTAACTTCATTTTCGAGTATCAGGCTCTCTTTTCACATTATAACACATTTGGCCATTAAGTTTTTTTATTACCTTTCTGCTCTAAATTAAGAGCATGAAGACATCGAACATTAGTTTATATATAATTGTTCTTTACTTATAGGGAAGACCGTTGTCGCTTTTAACTTATTTATAGATTTCAGACGCAACAATTGCACACTTTTTGCATCTTATCTATATGATACAAAAAATAGCTCACACTAAGATTAAACCTTTAAAGACTATCTGTAGTCTAATTTAGGAACAAGAAAAACGATTCAAAAAAAATATAAGGAGAGGAGATAAAACAATGAAAAAAGGCAAATTATTAATATTGGCTGCGTTATTACCATTGGCTGGTTTCTCTCAGGACTGGGGCGATGATATCTACGGATCTTCCCCTCAAAAAAAAGAAACCACTAAAACGCAAAAGGTTGAAACCCCAGTTTCAAAGACCTCCAATACGAAACAGAACAATACAAATATCGCCGTTTCTAACAGAAACAGCGATATGGACATTTACACCAATGGTAATGTAAATGTGGATGTAGACGCTTACAATCGCAGAGGCGGAAATGCAAATGTTTATTCGCAGAATGACACATTGGCATACGATGAAGACGATGCGCAATACGAATACACCGACCGTATCGTAAAATACCACAATCCCGCAAACAGTGTAACAATTACCAGCGATGATGATATCAATGTATATGTTATAAACGACGTATATGACGATTATTATTACTCTCGCGGATGGAATACCAGTTTCCGTTGGGGAATAGGATATAACCCTTGGTACTATTCATACAGCAGTTGGGATCCCTGGTACTGGGATTCATGGTACTACCCCGGTTATTACTCTTGGTATAGCCGTCCTTATTGGGGATGGGGTGGTTGGTATTCCGGCTGGTATGGTGGTTGGTACGGAGGTTGGTCTGGCGGATGGGGCTGGTCCGGCGGATGGCACGACCCATGGTATTCAAGACCTTACTCACGCAATTATTATAGTAATGGTCGAAACAGTGCCGGCAGATACGGTAATAATTCTTCAGGCAGATACTCTTCATCAAGAGATAACGGAAGATATTCAGGAGGTAGATCTTCAGAAGGCGGAAGGTACAGTTCCGGCCGTACTTCCAGCGGAGGACGCTACAGCAGTGACAATGTCCGCTCAAGCGGCCGATATAGTTCAGGTCGCACTTCTGCAACCGATGGAAGATACAGCACCGGAGGAAGAACATCATCCAGAGAATCAGGTATCAGCACAAGACCATTGAATACGGGAGGAAGAACTTCATCAGGACGTACTTATATAAACCGTGATGCAACTTATGATGCGAGTACAGGACGTATATACTCCAATGGCAGAACATCTTCGTCATCAAGAGGATCAAGCGATAATTCGGGAACAACATCATCTTCTAATTCCGGAAGATATTCATCGGGAAGAACATCGTCTTCATCTAGTTCAGAAAGAACTTCCACCAGTGGACGATCCTCTAGTTCAAGAAGTTACAATAGCGGAAGTTCATCAAGCTCCAGCAGATCTTACGACTCAGGTCGATCTTCGTCAAGCAGCAGTAGATCTTACGATTCGGGCAGGTCTTCGTCTTACAGCAGCGGACGGTCTTCATCAGGAGGATCCTCGTACAGCGGAGGTGGAGGCAGCAGCCGTAGCTCTTCTGGTGGAGGCGGAGGCGGACGCAGCAGCCGCAGATAAAATCAGATAAGCGATCTTGGATATATTAAGGTTTCAGACCCTTTTATTACTTTGGTAAGCATAACAGCTAAAGTCTTTTATAAATTTAAATATATCATTAATACTTGCTGTTATTTAATAAAAATAAAAACGAAAGTTGCTTTAATAATAGGGCAACTTTCGTTCTAAGAAACAAAAATAGATTATGAAAAGAGTTTTTACACTAGCTTTAGTTTTAACATCCATTGCCGGAGGAGCTTCAGCTCAAGGCTCACTGGATGCTTTTAACCTGTCATACAACGATTTGAAAGGAACAGCCCGATCGGTATCAATGGGGGGAGCTTTCGGAGCCTTAGGAGGTGATGTCTCGGGAATTGCAATAAACCCTGCCGGTATCGGAGTATACACAAAATCGGAAATCGTTACCACTCTTAATTTTGCTAATACATCCATCAAGTCGAATTTTTCGGGAAACAGCATGGATGATAAAAAATTTAAAGTAAACTTCGACAATTTAGCCTTCGTAGGAACAGTTCCTATCGAAAGCGATGTGGTTCCATTAATCAATTTCGGATTTTCATACAATAATCTAAAGTCTTTTAACCGTAAATACAGGGCAGGAGCAAATGGGCTGAATCAGTCCTTTACTCAATACTTGGCAGATAGAGCTAATAACCAAAAAGACTTTGACAATATCACATCAGGCAACGGATATAACACTGCTAATGATTGGATGAGCGTATTAGGTTATAGCGGCTATCTAATTGACGAAACAGACAGCAAAACTTTTATTCCTACATTCAGACAAGAAAATACGACGGAAACAGCTAATACAGACCTTTATATTCAAGAAAAAGGTAACGTCAGTTCATATGATTTTAATGTCGGAACGACAATCGATGATATACTTAGCATCGGGCTTACGGTAGCCGTAACCGATATAGACTATCACTTATCATCTACATTATACGAAAAATTCTCGTCAAACAACGATGATTATTATCTGGATAATGAATTGAAAACAGATGGTACAGGATGGCAGGTAAAAGCAGGACTTATCTTTAAACCTATAAAAGAATTGAGAATCGGTGCTGCATACCACTCTCCTACTTGGTATAACATGACTGATCGTTACTACGGAGTAGTAGATGCATCATGGAATAGTGAATTAATTGGTACACCCGGATACAGAGAAGGCGGAGCATCTAATGATTATAAATTAAGAACACCTGACAAATGGATATTCAGCCTTGCTGGTATAATCGGTCAATATGCAATAATCAGTGCAGATTATGAATTAACTAATTACAGTAAAACCAACCTGTCTAACAGATACGACAGAGATTATAACTTCAGTCGGGAAAATGGTCTAACAGAACAATATTTCAAAAATTCATCAACAATACGAGTAGGTGCAGAAATCAGATTCACACCTCAGTTTTCGGGACGCGTTGGTTATATGTGGCAACAAAGTCCATTTGAAAAAGAAGTTAAAGACCGAAATATAATTCCTGAAACTGCAGGAACTGTACCTCAATATACAATCGTAGGAGATGCAAATCACTTTACATGGGGACTAGGTTATAAGTTCACTCCAAATTTTTACACAGATATCGCTTTTGTAATAAAAAACAGAAAAGATGACCTATACCTTTATCAGGATTCAGACAAAGTAGAATTGAAAACGAATCAGTTCTCAGGTCTGATAACTTTCGGCTGCCGATTCTGATAAAATAGTAAAAAGTAAGGTCTCAGACCTATTTATTACTCTGGCGAGTAAAACATTATAAACTAAAAGTATAACATTAATACTTTCTGTAATTCAAAATAGAAAAGCTGTACAGAATCCGGATGGATAGTGCAGCTTTTTCTTTTTTCTCAGATTATTCCACTTGCTTTTTATACCTTTGCTTCATTATTTTTTATTTAAACTATCATGTCAACTTATACAGAAGATAACAGGAAAGTAACCACACACCGCCTTCAGGAAATGAAACAGCGAGGCGAGAAAATATCAATGCTTACTTCATATGATTTTTCGATGGCGTCGATTGTTGATCAAGCGGGGATGGATGCTATCCTTGTAGGAGATTCAGCATCAAATGTAATGGCCGGTAATGTCACCACCCTACCCATGACCCTCGATCAGATGATCTATCACGGAAGATCAGTGGTGAATGGTGTTAAGCGCGCATTAGTTGTTATAGATATGCCCTTCGGGACATGCTCGGGAAATCCTACTCAATCTTTGGAAGCGGCTATCCGCATCATGAAAGAAACCGGAGCCGATGCTTTGAAAATAGAAGGCGGTAAAGAAATAATTGACGATATAAAGAAAATAATCGATGCAGGAATACCCGTTATGGGACATTTGGGATTAATGCCTCAGTCCATCAATAAATATGGAACTTACGCAGTAAGAGCCAAAGATGGAGACGAAGCCAAGAAGCTACTCGAAGATGCCCGCTTACTCGAATCGATAGGTTGTTTCGGTATTGTTCTGGAAAAAATCCCGGCTCAACTCGCCGGACAGGCATCTAAAGAATTAAGTATTCCGATTATAGGTATTGGTGCAGGAGGTGAGGTTGACGGACAGGTTTTGGTTATACACGATATGCTCGGTATAAATAAGGGATTCTCCCCTAAATTTTTGCGCCGTTATGCCGACTTACATACAATAATGACCAAAGCGGTACAGAGCTATATAGAGGATGTAAAAACCCGTGACTTCCCCAACCAGAACGAAAGCTATTAACATCTCTGACAGATAAAAAAGATAAAGACACACAGGCTGCAATCTGTCGAAAAGGCATAATTGCAGCCTTGGTTTTATTTAGAGACATAGAAATAACCAAAGCAATAAAAGAGGTTTAGACCTTAATTATATTTACTGATCGAAACTAAAGAATACCCAAAGCGATAATGAAAGTTTGTATAGCCGAAAAGCCCAGTGTAGCCCGTGAAATTGCCAATGTATTAGGAGCCAACAGTAAAAAAGACGGCTACTTTGAAGGGAATGGATATCAGGTGACCTGGACATTCGGGCACTTCTGTACACTCAAAGAACCCCACGAATACTATTCGCAATGGAAACGCTGGTCTTTAGATGTGTTACCGATGATACCTCCCCGATTTGGAATAAAACTTCTGGACAATGACGGGGTAATCAAACAATTCGGTGTAATTGAAAATCTTATAGCCAAAGCAGACGAAGTGATAAACTGCGGTGATGCGGGACAAGAAGGAGAATTGATCCAACGGTGGGTAATGCAGAAAGCCCAATGCAAGTGCCCGGTTAAGAGACTCTGGATATCATCGCTTACCGAAGATGCCATCCGTGAAGGTTTTCAGAAACTGAGGGAGCAAAAAGAATTCGATAAACTATACGAAGCCGGATTATCCCGTGCCATCGGCGATTGGCTGCTTGGGATGAATGCGACCCGTCTATACACAGTTAAATACGGACAAAACAAATCGGTATTATCCATCGGACGTGTACAAACTCCTACTCTGGCTCTGATAGTAAACAGACAACTCGAAATAGAAAATTTCAAGCCAGAACCTTATTGGGAACTTAAAACCATCTACAGGGATACGACATTTTCGGCTACAAAAGGCAGATTTACTACTGTCGAAGAAGGAACAAAATTTCTCGATGAAATAAAAGACAGTATCTTCGAAGTTACAGATGTTACGACTAAAAATGGAGAAGAGTATCCTCCAAGACTATTCGACCTTACATCGCTGCAAGTAGAATGTAACAAGAAATTCGCCTTCTCGGCAGAAGACACACTAAAAACAATTCAGTCCCTTTATGAAAAGAAGCTGACCACCTACCCTCGTGTAGATACCACTTTTCTGAGTGACGATATTTTTCCGAAAGTACCTGCTACACTTAAAGGACTGTATGGGTATGAAACCCTGGTAGAAGCTGTATTGGCAAGTAAAATAAAGAAGTCGAAAAAAGTATTCGACAACAGCAAGGTTACCGACCACCATGCTATCATTCCAACAGGTGTAAGAGCAACAGCCATCAGCGAAAACGAACGCAAGGTTTACGATCTGATCACACGCCGCTTCATCGCTGTTTTTTATCCGAATTGTAAAGTATCCACAACAACCGTGCTGGGAGAAGCCGCTAAAGTAGAATTTAAAGTAACCGGAAAACAAATACTGGATCCGGGATGGCGTGTTGTTTTCGAAAAACAATCGGCTAATAATTCTGCCGATGATGAAAATAATAACAAAGACGAAGAAAATATTCTTCCCGATTTTATAAAAGGTGAAAACGGTCCACACGAACCATCATTAAACGAAAAATGGACTACCCCTCCTAAATATTACACCGAAGCAACTCTACTGCGTGCAATGGAAACCGCCGGAAAGTTAGTGGATAATGAAGAATTGAGAGACGCCTTAAAAGAAAATGGAATTGGCCGCCCCTCAACCCGTGCAGCTATTATAGAAACCTTATTTAAACGGAATTACATACGTAAAGAAAAGAAAAACCTCTTTGCAACGATCACCGGTGTCCAGCTAATACAAACCATTCAGGAAGAGCTGCTTAAATCGGCAGAATTAACCGGAATATGGGAAAATAAGCTGAGACAGATAGAGCGCAGCCAATATGACACACGGGTGTTTATTGATGAACTGAAGCAAATGCTGATACAGGTAGTCACTAATGTAAGAAACGATTGGAGTCAAAAATCTATCGAGATAGAAGAAGTAAAAGAACCCGAAAAAAAGCCGGAGAAGAAATCTTCACCGAGAAAGAAAAAAGAAGACACCGGAGAAAAGAAAGCAAAAGCATCAGCAAAGAAAACAGATAAAGAAGTTACCTGCCCTCTTTGCAAAAAAGGAAAACTGCTGAAAGGAAAAGCGGCATATGGTTGCTCGGAATGGAAAGCAGGATGTACTTACCGCCTTCCGTTCGATGGCAATGTAGAAAATATGAGCAATGACGAATTAAGAAAATTTCTTAAAACCTGATGCCATACCCTATCGAAAAGATTGCATAATTAGAATACCATTCGGGCTTCTCTTTTTTCAATAATAACTGATGAAATTCGAAATTCAAAAACCCGCGATCAGATAAGTCAAACTCGGCTCCTAATCCTAGATTACAGCCAAAATCCGTTATATTTCGGTTGTTCGGAACAGCCGAAAAACTATTGTTGCTTGCAACAACCCCAATTACAGGATAAAGCCGAAAGTTATCTATTATATTCACCAGATAGTGACCGTTAATACTTATATCTAAACCCAAGTTACTATCCGAAGGAATATAAGCTGTAACATTTGCTGCTAAACGGATATTATATGGCAGAGAGTAACGATAATTGGCTCCTATACCATATTTGGCATCATCAATCTTAGAACGATAGTTCAGGTCAAATACGAGTGACGATTTTTGAGCGTAAGTACAAATACATAGTACTGCAAATAAAATTGTGATAAGTGTCTTTTTCATATATTATGAGATTAGTGTTTCTCAAAAGTAGATATTCTTATATTCACCATCAATACCTAAAAATAATGAGATTCAGTTTCTGATTGAGTGAATGGGTTTTCTTACGTACGGGGATATTTCTGATAAGGGATCTAAACTACAGAAAAAGAACAAAAAGAATTATCTTTGTACAAAAAAGAATGCAAGAAGAAATTTTCCCGCTGGTAGATGAAGATGGCAATGTTATAGGACAAGCCTCCCGAAAAGAATGCCATAGCGGATCGAAGCTTTTACATCCGGTTATACACCTCCATATATTTAACAGTAAGGGCGAATTATATCTCCAAAAAAGATCAGCAACTAAAGACATACAACCCAATAAGTGGGACTCATCGGTAGGCGGACATATAGATCTGGGTGAAACGCCCGAAATTGCAGCTAAACGCGAAGCGCGAGAAGAAATAGGGCTACAAGACGTAACCATACATTTTATCCAAAAATACATTATCGAAACAGATAGAGAAAGAGAACTCACTTACTGCTTTTATTCCATTTCTAATGAAACTCCTCATGCCGATATGAACGAGGTTACAGACGGGAGGTTCTGGAATATTTCAGAAATAGCAGATCAATTGGGAAAAGATATTTTCACACCTAATTTCGAATTGGACTTCAAGCATTTCTTAAACTCGGGCATTGACAATTTACTCGAAAAATACAAATAAGATTATTTTTATCTATAGAGAAAGTCTGTTAACAGTGACCAGATGAAAGAGGAAAAAGTAACAATGAAAAGTGTACATAAAGTGAGTCACCTTTGTAACCTTTTTTTAACAATGATCAATAAAAAGGGGTTACAAGAAAAAAAGGAACAACCGAAGAAGTGCAATTTTGACGTCACCTTTGTTACCTTTTTGAAATTGATTACTGATAATTGTTTATTGATAACTATTCATTGACTCCGTTACTTTTGTAACCTTTTCAATATAATCTAAAAAAAACAAGATATAATGCAATTTAAACTAATAGAGAACGGAGATTCTGTTCGCAAACACGATAAAGAGATTCTAAAACAAGCAATTTTGTCTTTGAAAGAAGACGAAGATTGCTACATTATACTCGAACCGAAAAGTCCTATAGATAACAGCATCTACCTACAGATAAGTATTGAAGCAGGTCAATATAAGGTAGAGACACGACTGGTATTCGGTTCGGATGACGACTTCAAGCATCTTAGTAAACGGTACAGCAACAATGAAGAGGTAATCCATCTATTTGATGATTATTATACCGACTGTAAGTTACCCGACCTTCGCTCATGGTCTGACGATACATCGACCTTCAAAGAGGAAGAAGAAAGAGACATGGTCAAACTGTATAGAAATACAGAAGGGCAGATTCACTATTTCGAAATGTGGATAGATGAAGAAGACATCCTTACATCTCACGAAGGCATTCTTGGCGAAATCGGTGAAACTGAAAGCTTCGCCAAACCAAGTGACGAAGACCACCTTCCTCCACGAATAGCTATGGCTAAAGCCATCAAAACATATCATGAGCGGGGTTATAGCGAAGACATCAATCTCACCGAACTGATCATACAATATCCGGTGGAAAAGAATACCAAGCCTTCCGCCATCGACAAGCAGATTGAAGACATAGAGGCTTGTTTGAATAATTGTTTGGGATGGACGGGAAACGGACATTGCGACGGAGGAGACTACACCTTTGACATAGCAACATTCTTCTGCTATGTGGTAGATAAAGACATCGCAACGGAAACAATTATTGAAGCATTAGAGGAAGACGGACTTATGTTTGCAGGCGTTAAAATCGCCTATGCTGATGAAAAGACCGAAGAATATCTTCTAATCTATCCGAACGAAGGTACATTCAATATGATATAAAAATAGCGGTTGTATCTTCCGAAACAACCGCCTTATGCTCTTTGATATAATGATTATTTTTTATCCGTTTTACTATTGCTTCCTCCTGAAGGACGTGCGATAGAGTCACGCATTTCGGTATCGGCCTGGATATTCTGCATTTTATAATAATCCATCACCCCAAGATTGCCGCTGCGGAGAGCTTCTGCCATCGCTTTTGGTATCTCGGCTTCCGCTTCAATCACTTTAGCACGGGCTTCCTGAGCTTTCGCTTTCATTTCCTGTTCAAGAGCCACCGCCATCGAACGACGTTCTTCAGCTCTTGCCTGAGCAATATTTTTATCGGCTTGTGCCTGATCGATCTGTAATACAGCTCCGATATTCTTACCTATATCGATATCGGCAATATCAATTGAAAGGATCTCAAATGCAGTACCGGCATCAAGACCTTTACGCAATACAAGTTTAGATATAGAGTCTGGATTTTCCAACACCGATTTATGACTGTCGGATGAACCGATCGACGATACAATACCTTCACCCACACGGGCTAATATGGTTTCTTCACCTGCTCCTCCGACTAACTGTTTGATATTGGCACGAACCGTTACACGGGCTTTAGCTATCAGCTGAATACCATCTTTGGCAACTGCCGTAACAGGAGGTGTATCTATAACTTTCGGGTTTACCGACATCTGTACAGCATTAAATACATCACGACCCGCAAGGTCTATTGCTGTAGCCATCTGAAACGAAAGATCTATATTAGCTTTAGAAGCAGATACAAGAGCATGTACAACTTTTTCGACATGACCGCCTGCCAGATAGTGAGCCTCCAGTTCGTCTCTCGTGATTGTTTTCAATCCTGCTTTATGAGCCTCTATCATAGCTGTGACGATAGTACGGGGAGGAACCCGGCGAATACGCATCAAGAACAACTGTATCAATGAAACCCGAACTCCCGCAGAGATTGCATTAATCCACAAGAAGAACGGAACGTAATAAAAGAATATCAGCAGAAGTATGACTGCTAATACTGCAATTGCGACAAATAAAATCGGCATAATTTATTCAGGTTTTAATGTTAATAAGCAAATGCAAGTACAAGTACTTAATGATATATTTTCAATTTATAATAAGCTCTGGTTGTTATATAAATAGGTCTTCGACCTTATTTATACCGGTATGGCACTAGGCTTTACCAGCACGGTTGATTTCTCGACATGAACGATTTCGACGTTTTCACCCTCGTCTATAAATTCGCCCGTTACAGACTTGGCTTCAACAACAGATTCATTGTTGAATTCGACTTTTCCGATAGGATTCAGGCGGGATAAAGCAATTCCCTTATCCCCAACCGATAGGGTTTGTATTTCGGGTTGTTCAACCACGGCATCTATATCAGTTTTAAGGGCAATATGATCGAGTGCATTCGATTTGATGACAAACACAAAAGCCCCTACTCCAATAATTATATTGGCAGCTATAGTAACGTATCCGGCAGTTGCATCCACATAATAGAAGGCATACACGATACTGCCCACCATCATAACACCACCTGCAATTCCGGCAATAGTGATGCCGGGCAACAAGAATATCTCAGCCAGCATCAAGGCTACTCCTATCACTATCAAACAAACGATTATAATAATTTCGACGGTCATATTCTTAATTATGGTTTACCTTAATTTCTTCGTTTCTGGTATTCACTTCCAAGTCAGAAATAGTCTTCATCAATTGCTCCTGTGATTTTTCAAGATCGACAATTATCGCTGATAAAGATTTCTTCTGAGCAGCAGAGGCTTTACTGTAATCGAAACGCTTGGTTTCCAGATTATCATTTAAAATATCCAGACTCTTCTGTTTTGACTGTAAGTCTTGAAACATCGTACGAGCCTTTGTACTCTTAAAGTCTGAGTAAAAGTGATAAATCCTACTGTCATCAACAATAAACGTAAAGTCTATTGATTTCGTCTCTACTTTAGCAACCTCCTTCTTAGCCTTTTCTCTTATCGAGCGGTAGTCTTTTCCGGGTTGCCATGTATTTCTGATTGATGTTATACGAGCCCTGCTTTCGATATACTTGTCATCGTCACTCTCGACAAGTTTAACTTCTTCGTTAGGTATAAAAGTATATATGCAGACTTTGCCCTCAGGTTGAAAGCGGTCAGTAGCAAACCAACCGACACCCTTCTCTTCGTCAAAGACATAAAGATAATCATTTGCGGGAGAGTTAAAAGGCATATTCAATAATTCGGGGGTAAGAAACGAATCGTTATTGAAGTTATAACGGGTTACATAGATATCATATCCACCCAAACCATTATCGTCTTTTGCTGAAAAATAGATTGTCGATCCGTCAGTTAAAACAAACGGATAATTCGCATCTCCATCCAATCCGAAGTTATCGGCAGACAAAGCTTTCTTATTGCCGTATCCCGACAAAAGCTTATCCATAGAATAAAGAGTATACTTAGACTTAGATGGTTCGCCGAAATAAATCTTAGAGCCTTTTTCATTCATATACACAACTGATTCTACATTGCCCTTTGATTCGAAGACATCCTGATATCGTGACAAACTTCCCACCTCGGGAGATAACTTATATGCCGACAATAAAGACTGTTTATCCACAATCAGGCTATCAATGATCTGAATATCCTCTGTTCTGGATATTGCCTTTTGCATTTTATCCAAAGCTTGATTATAGGGAGCCAAAACCGATTCCTTTTCACGAGGACGAGCCTTTGCGTACCGTTGCAGCAGTTCTTCAGCCTCACTAACTCGGTACTCTTTTATATACAAGTCGCCAAGATACAGGTATGATTCGGGCAAGTTCCTTTTCGATGCAATCAGAAGACATTCTTCAGCCTTTTTCAGGTCACCGCCTGTCTCAACCAAACATACTCCATACCATAAGTTAAGAGATGCATCATTGGGTTTCGCATTATATTCCCTTTCGAAAACAGGTAAGGCTTTGCCGAAAGCTCCATTTTTATAATCGGCCTTCGCCTGAGCCAGCTCTTTTGTATTTTGAGCACTCGCGCCAAAAAACAAGAACAATAATATAGTCAGACTCCAATATTTCATACAAATCAACGTTTAAAACACAGTTGGTAATCAAAGATAAAAAATAATATGTTAAGGACATTAAGCTCTTAGACCTTTTTATTGATATAGGAAGTATAATAGACAAAGCCGTTTACATATTTAAAGATGCATAATTAAATACACTTAGCTACTTATCCTCTTCCTTTTAGAGAGGAGGCATTCTTTTTTCAAGCTGTGTTTTTAATTTGCAAAGAAGATTATATTTTTGTATCTTCCTTAAAAGAAGGACATCATATGCCAAAGATTTATCGCCTGTCTCGCACAGGCACCCGCATACTATATAAGGTGAGACATCACAAAGGACACGGAATACACTCTCCGTTTGTCTTCAATTTCATAACCAAAGTAATTGAAGAAAAGGCTCCGTATTACGCATATAATGATATCCGTGAGTTTATCTTATCACAACCGGACATCACGTTCAATGAAAATAAGTTCGAAAGGCTATTGTTTAAGTGTGTAAACTATTTCAATGCAAAAAAGATACTTGAACTGGGAGCCGGATCCGGAATAAATACACTTTACCTCACTGTAGCTTCGAAGCAATGTATTTGCTCTTCAGTAGAAACTGATCTCAATAAAAAAGAAGCAATCGACCGATTATACAATAAATGGGGATACAACATCCGCTTATCTCATGAGAAATTTCCTCAGGTTGACAAACCCCTCGATTGTATTTTGCTGAATTTACGAAATTACGAAGCCGACCATACAGCCCTCATAGAATACCTTCTCTCATTGATCAACGAAAATAGTTTCATTATAGTTGATGGTATCCGAACAAACAGGAAACATCAAATGTTATGGAAAAGACTAATCGGATGTAATGAGGTAAGAGTATCAATGGACTTGTTTCATGTTGGTATACTGTTCTTCAATCCGAAATACTATAAACGTAATTTTAAACTCAGTTATTGAGACTATCGATATGAAAAAAAGCTTAGTATATACAAAAACCGGAGATAAAGGCACAACTGCTTTAGTCGGAGGAACACGGGTTCCGAAATCGCATGTCAGATTGGACGCATATGGAACTATTGACGAACTAAATTCGTTCGTCGGTCTACTTATCTGCCAGATAAAGGACGAAGAAACTCTTAAAGTATTATCTTTTATTCAGCATAAACTATTCACCGTTGGATCGTATTTGGCAACAGAAACAGAAGCCATCGCCCCTAAGGCTGCAAGTATTATCACTGAAGCTAATATTTCAATGCTCGAATCCGAAATGGATCGTATAGACAGCGAACTACCCCGCCTAAGACAATTTGTATTACCCGGAGGCAGTGAAGCCGCTGCCCGGGCACATCTATGCCGTACTGTAGCAAGACGGGCAGAGAGATGTATTTACAAAGTAAAAGATGAATATCCTGTAGAAGATAATATAATGAAATTCGTAAATCGGCTTTCAGATTACTTCTTTATTATTGCCCGAAGAGAATGTAATAAAGATGGTAAAGAAATATTTTGGGATACTTCTTGTTTATAAGAAATATTAGTTTATTTTTGCCGAAAATAAAAACTGGGATAATAAATTAAAGGAACAAATAAAAATATATCACTATGTATTGGACTCTAGAATTAGCATCAAAATTAGAAGATGCACCATGGCCTGCTACAAAGGATGAACTAATTGACTATGCTCAACGTTCGGGTGCGCCCTTAGAAGTTATAGAAAACCTTCAGGAGCTTGAAGATGAGGGTGAGATATTCGACACAATCGAAGATATTTGGCCGGATTATCCAAGTAAAGAAGATTTCTTCTTTAACGAAGACGAGTATTGATAAAGATCGTAAATGAAAAAAGAGAGAGCAGAACTATAAATTCTGCTCTTTTCTATTAATAGTTGTACGAGTCTGTATCTTGTGCAGCAGATGATATTTTGCCGTTCAGAATATTAAACCTGTAATTGAAGCTCACTAACACATATCTCCCTATCATATTGGTTTTAGTATCAGAGATATAATTACCGGATACAACACGTAACAGATTATTCCGATCAGCCAATAGATCATAACACTGTACCTTAACGGTTCCGGCTTTCTTTTTCATAAATTGCTTCGACAAAGAAAGATTCCATAACAACTCCGAATTCTTAAATGCAGCAGAGTATCCATGATTATAAGTATAGCTGACTTCGTTCTGCAGGGAGATATCATACGGAAACTTAATCATCGTTGAAGACTTCACTCCAAGATTAGAGGTACCCAAATCTCCTTCTTGAGATAAATTATTGCGTGTAATATTAAATGCGACATTCGCTTGCAGGCGCTGGTCGAATTTTTCCGACTTATAGCTTATCGAAAAAGATTCGCTCAGGGTCAGGTTATATGTAATATTCTTCGCTCCATTAGAGTATCCGATATTACGGACAAAGTAAGCAAAAGAACTGTTATCTACCGTAAACTTCTTATTTTTAAGAGGTGTATTAAACATAATACCACCATTCATACCCCAATTACCTTTAACGTTACGATAAGAACTCTCAACGTTCCCGTCTTTATCTGTAATTGTATAATCTACAATCTTATTGGCTATATAATTCCCGGATGCAGTAATCATAAAGAAAGCCCCTTTTTCATAATCCGATACCTGATAATACATACTTATATTATTATCGAAACTGGGTTTTAAATCGGGATTTCCGTACGTTCGGGACAACGCATCGAGAATGATTGTATCAGCAGACATCTGTCTTAAAGTAGGATGTTCGGTAGTCCCATAATAATCAAAGTCGAATGTAGCATTACTTTTCGGACGGTATGTAAACTTAAAAGAAGGAGAGAAATTGACTACACTCTGTGTTTGCTTTTCTATAATAGAATCTCTTACCGTTGATCTGTTCTTTGAGTGTGTAGGATCAACGCTGAATCCAATTGTATATTCATATTTCTCATGAATAGATTGAAATCCGACATTAAATCGCTGAGTCGAATAACGAGATAATGAGTTTCGGGTATATGCTGTATCTATCACAGTATATTCTCCTTCAGGATCCCTACGAAAAGTAGAACGATCTCTGCCCGAATAATCCTGACGGTAATTGTACGAAAACTGCAGAGAATGATGAGTATCCAATGGCTCTACATAAGAGAGCATCACCCCCCAATTATTTCCCGAACTACTAATATCAAGTTTCTGATCTAATATCTTTGTCGAATTTAAAGACTGGTACCGGGTAAAAGAATAGTTCGTCCCATCATCCTGAGACCCTCTGAAAGCTCCGGTCAAACTCAAGCTGATATTCCGGCCTTTTGCATTTAATTTTCGTCCGATAACCAATGATCCATTTAAGTTATATACATCTCCCTGTGTTATATAATCAGACCATCCGGAAGTCGAATCTTTTTGATTTTGCATATAAGAAAGAGAATTACTCTTGCGCACATCATCGGCAGTTCCGGTAGACACACTCATACGAGTATATATAGTTGTCAGAGAATCCGGCATCCATTTAGAATTCAGAGAGAAGGTCAGATTCCGCTTTCTATTATTAGACGAAGATGACTGAGTACTCATCCGGTTTCCTCCTTCTATAAAAGTCTGGGTATTGCTGTCCATCTTAAACAGATTGTCATTGTCTTCATACCTCACATTCCCTCCAACCGAAATTTTACTATTACGCTGTATATTGAAGTTTGTACTCAGATTTCGCTCTTTTGTTATCCCGTCGTATTGGCTCGAAACACCACTATACTCAAAATTATCGGTAACATTATTCAAATTACCTATAACAGCAAACTGGTTATCATCTTCCATATAGTTTGCATTGAACTTATTAGCATAGCGGTCATCAGTACCGTATCCTACACGGGCATTACCAAACACCGATTTTTTCATGCCCTCCTTTACTGTGAGGTTTAAGACTTGCTCGGCATTATTATCTTTGAATCCCGTCACTTTAGACATGTCCGACTGCTCTTTAAACAACTGTAGTTTATTCACCATTGAGGCAGGCAAATTCTTTAGAGCCAAATCTATATCATTATCAAAGAATTCTTTTCCATCTATCAGTATCTTCGAGATAATCTTGCCGTTAGCCATCAGTTTACCATCGGAGCTCACTTCTATCCCGGGCATACGCCTGACCAAATCCTGAAGAAGAGCATCTTCTCCCACCCTGTAAGCGTCGGCGTTGTATTCTATTGTATCTCCTCTTACCACAATATCAGGAACTGGAGCTATTACCACAGCTTCGCCAATACTATATTCTGCGAATTTCAATAGAATGGTATTCAATTCGACCTTCGATCTGTCGTTTATATATATCGGATATTTCTTTTTCTGATAGTTTACACAAGATACATCAAGAATATAACGACCTCTTTTTGCCGGAATAGAAAATTCGCCCGAATCATTTGTCACCGCCCCTGAAACATAAGTACTGTCCTGAGCTTTCAACAAACGGATAGAGGCATAAGAAATCGGCTCATTCTTCAAACTATCCCGAACAATACCGGTTATAGTCTGGGAATAAGTTGCAACAGATAAGCATAAAAGAAGAAATACATATAGATATTTCACCAACAACTACTATTTTTCTATTATCAATCCACTCTTCTTTCCAAAAGTGACTCTTGGAATATAACGAAAAAAAAGAGCATCTAGTATGATACTCTTCTATATAATGGCTCCGGATATAAACTAATTATTCTTTTCGGTAAACAGCACCATCTTGACATGCAATTTATTACCGATATCTATTACATTAACGATATCTTGCAGATTTAACATTTTATCTGCCTGCAGCAACACATTGACATCATCACCATCGTGTCTTTCACCGATAGAGTTCACCAGTTCCTGTTCCAAGGTATCAAACGTCACCTGCTTATCATTTACATAATACTTAAGATCGGATGTTATGATCAGAGTGATATTTTTCTTAGTTGCAACCTTTTCTGCAGTCGATGAGTTAGGCAATAATACACGTATTGCGGCAGGAGTCACCATAGTCGATACAATCAGAAAGAATAATAACAAGAAAAACATGATATCATTCAATGAAGCTGTATAAACTTCTGCTGCTCTATTTTTTCGACGTTCTATTTTCATCTATAGTTATAATTACTCATTAGGGTCACAGACCTATTTATTGCATTTTCAGTAAAACGACCATAGATCATTCAGCCGAATGATCTATCACTTGGCTCCTCCTACGGTTTTTAAGAGCTTTTAAGGCATCATTCGAATCCTTATCCAGATTAGATATTATCTTATCAATACGCCCGTTTAAAACATAGTATCCCGAATAAGCCACAATACCGACCAAAAGACCGGCTCCCGAACAAATCATTTTTTGATATAATCCATCCGAGATAGTAGCAATATCAAGATCCGCTGTCTGAGAAATATTATAAAAGATAGTAATCACACCAAAAATAGTTCCCAAAAAACCAAGCATCGGAGCAATAGAAGCAATAATACCCAGATAATTCATGTGATTTTCTAACTTCGAAATCTGCTGACGGGCCTCGATTTCCATTGTCTGCTCTATCTCACTGATAGGTTCTGATTCTTCTTTTAATCCAGCGGCAACAACTTTACCCAGAATATAAGGTTTTTCGAAACAGAAATTCAACGCCCGATCTGTTTTTCCTTCCGAAATAAGCTCTATAATACGCGATTGCCAGATAGAATCACGTTTGCCAACTTTACTTATCGTCATCCAACGTTCAATTATATAATAAATCGAAAGTACCGAGAGTATGGCAATGGGAATCATTACCCATCCACCTTTTAAAATCAAGCTAAAATAACTCTCCGGAGCAGCAGTTGCCGCAGGTTCTAATGTAGAAGTTGCCGATTGCAACAAAATAAATAAATTCATCATAAGAGAACGAAAAGATTAGGAAAAAATGATTCGTTTCAGCATCACAACTACCTGTCATATTTCACATATAAAGAAAGTAAAGCGCTGAAACTTTATAACAGGCTAAAAATAACTAATTCGATAAACATAGAAACAATGTTTATCGAATTTAGTTCTAAGGTCTCAAACCTTTTTATTATTTTTTATAAGCATAACTGGTAGTTATCTCTATAAAATATATTATTCGAATATTAGAAACCGAAACTTACCGAGTTGATGTACTCGTAGAAACAACTGATAACTCCGATAAAGAAAATACCTATCATAGAACAAATTAAAGATATTTTCAGATATCCATCTGTCTGCAGGTTTTCGATAGGATCGTTTGTTTTCTTTATAAACATCGCCTTCACCACCAACAAGTAGTAGAACAAAGATATCACAGTATTTACCAATGCCAGAAATACCAATATCGTATTTGCAGGGTTACCGGATTCCATAGCCGAAATAAAGACAAATAACTTACTGAAAAATCCTGCTGTAGGAGGGATACCACCCAAAGAGAACATCGAGATCATCATTACCAAAGCCAACTTCGGATTACTGTAATAAAGTCCGTCATAGTCATTCATATTCACCTTTCCGGTCTTATTTTCAATGCTGGTGATCACACCAAAAGCAGCCAGATTAGAGAAGACATAAACAAATACATAAAATATTGTAGCTGCCATCCCCAATGTACTTCCACTGAAAACCCCCAACATGATATAACCGGCCTGCGAGATAGAAGAGAATGCCAGGAATCTTTTCATATTCTTCTGACGAAGTGCAAATAGGTTACCGACAGTGATAGTTATTAATATGATAATCCAGATTAGAGGATGCCATACGACTTCCAATGCTGGAAATACTTTATACAGAATCAACATCAAAGCAAATACTGCCGCCCCTTTAGAGATGGTCGACAAGTAAAGCGTAATATTGGTAGGTGCACCTTGATATACATCAGGAGCCCAAAGATGGAAAGGAACCAACGACAACTTAAAGAATAAACCCGAAAGGAAAAATATCATTGCCATTATGATAAGTGGCGATGAATATATATTCTGGAAAATATCAGCAAAATAAAGAGTACCGCAAGCTCCATATAAGAACGAAAGTCCGAATATCATTACCGCAGACGAAAATATTGCATTGAATATATATTTCGCTCCGGCTTCGGCACTGTTTTGTTTATATTTATCAAAAGCAACTAATGCGGCTAAAGGCAAAGATGCTGTTTCGAGCCCGATATAGAATAAAAGAAAATTACCCGAAGAAATCATCAGATACATCCCCAGCAAAGTAAGGATAGTCAACATGAAGAATTCTCCGCGTTTAATAACAGATTCGGCTTTACCAAGCCATTCATTAGCCTGAAGCATTATCAAGAACACCCCGATATTCAACACGCTTTTCATTGTCACCTGAGCAGCACCCGTCAGATACATACCACCGAATGACTCTCCGGTATCTTTATTAATAAAGAAACAATAAACAGTATGTGCTAAGAATAGCAAGCATGCAAAAGGAAAGTAATACTTCTTTGCATTGTCTGAAGCGAATAAATCATAACAAATAAGTATTAGAAATACCCCTATCAGAGATAATTCCGGCTTCATTAACAAATAATTGCTCAAATCCATCTTTTCAAATCTATATTTTAAACTTTAAGGCCTTAGCCATCTTTCTTTGGATCAAACCAAAGCTATTTTACTTTCTAATTTATAAATCAAATCTCTAGCGATAAAGATATCTTGACATATCAACATACCGGTCTTTGTCGGCGGCATTAGAATAGCCATAAATATTCGAATCAGAAAAAGTATTAACCGTCTGGTATTTATTCATATTAGTTTGACGTACCGCTACGGTATAAGACCCGAATCGACCAACTGTTTTATCAACGGTCAGGATAATATCAATACCCGGTTTAGAATAAAACAAAGACTCGTATTTACCTTTCAATCTCGATTCTCTGGTTACCAACCGATAACGGTCATTAACCAAGTCTCGCTTCACCATATCATAGATACTAGGAGAATAAAACTCCCACGCAGCCAACTTCATATCGCTGGCAAAGTCTGGAACAATAAAAGAAATCTTAGAGTTGTTATTATACGAATAAACATAATTCGTCGATAGCCCTCCGGCATACTCTCCCCAGAAATTGTACCCTTTGGATGAAACAGCCGCGTTAAAGTAATCCTGATCTTTTCCCGCCAGATCAATCAGCTCAGGCAAAGAAAAACTTTGAGCGGAAACAAAAGAAGCAATAGCTAAAAATGTTCCAAGGAATAGCGATTTTAGTTTTTTCATAAACTTCTCGGATTATCGAAGTTAATTAAAAGTCTCGAAAACCTTTAATGTAAACAAGCATGAATCATACTCGATATCCAGCCCGGGAACAAACCAACCCCGGCCACACTAAGAACCAATCCTACAACTGCAACTCTTTCGTACCAAACAGCATCTGTAAGCTCCAGGTGATGATCGTTTATCACAGGTCCGTAAAGAATCTTACCGACAACCTTCAATATATATACGGCAGTGATCACAATAGATGCACAAGCCATTATAGTCAATACTCTGTGGAACATATCGGTATGTTGGAAGGAACCTACAAAAATAGTCATCTCCGCAACGAAACCACTCAATCCGGGAAGCCCCAGAGAAGCAAGCCCAGCCAATACATAACAAACGGAAAGGAAAGGCATAATTTTCATCAATCCTCCTAACTCTCTAATATCACGAGTATGTGTCCGTCCGTAGATCATACCGATCAGGGCAAAGAAAAGGGCGGTCATCAAACCGTGAGACAACATCTGCATTACCGCTCCGGTTACCGCTGTATTATTCATCATAAGAATAGCGAATAATACCAGTCCACAGTGGCTCACCGATGAGTAAGCGTTTATATATTTCAAGTCGGTTTGAGCAATCGCACCGAAAGCTCCGTAAACCACACTTATACCTGTCAATATCAAAAAGATCCACGACATTTCGTTTGCTGCTTCAGGCAATAAATGCATAGCAATACGTAAACAGCCGTATCCTCCCAATTTCATCAGTACTCCGGCATGAAGCATCGAAACCGCAGTAGGTGCAGATGCGTGACCATCAGGAGACCATGTATGGAAAGGAAATAGTGCACCAAGTACACCGAATCCTAAGAATGTAATAGGGAAAATCCAACGTTGTGCAGCAACTGGTATCGCATTATTTTTAGCTATCTCAAGGATATTAAATGTCAAGTTGCCATCAGCCGATGAATTGAAGTAAATACCAAGAATTCCCACAAAGAGGAAAGCCGATCCACCCATCAGCATCAGGGTAAGTTTCATCGCTGAATATTCTTTTCTACCTGTCCCCCAAAGACCGATAAGCAGGTACATAGGTATCAGGGCTATCTCGTAGAAGAAGAACATGGTAAACATATCTATCGAAATAAAGAATCCGTATACACCTACAGCCAGCAGCGTAAGCCACATAAAGAAATCTTTAGGAAGAGGATTCATATTCCATGAAGCAAATGTTCCGGTAAGCATAATGATAGCAGTAAGCAGTATCATCAGCACCGATATACCATCGACCCCTATCGAATAATAAATATTCAACGGCTTGAACCATGCATAATCAAATCTGAATAACATTGCACTTGTTGGATCAGCCTCTCTTGCTGCAAAGAACATAAACAAAAGAGCTACAGCCAATACAAGTCCGACAGCCGTTCCTATTACCGCAACTGTTCTTACTTGTTTGATGTTTCTACAGAAAATAAATCCTATCAACATCAAAACGGGTATCAATACTATTAATGAAAGAATATTCATTGTTCTACAATTTAAGCAAAAGCTGATATTTAAATTAGACAATCCGAATTATACTTATCGGTTGCTTTTTTACTTGACTAATAACAAAGAGGCCTGAGACCTTAAGCTAAACTTATTGACAAATATAACAAACCAGACAGAAAGCAAATATGGCGACAAACACCAAAGCTCCGATCAGATATGCAAGGGCATATTGCTGAATACGTCCCGATTGGAAACCTTTAATTTTATCAGAGGCACTATTTGTAACAAATGCCAGTGCATTCATAAACGCATCAACAACATGGCGGTCAAACCAAGCAATCGGTTTAGATATTCCGTTGAATATAATTTTACGGGTTACAAACAACCACATTTCATCGAAATAGAATCTATGGCTCGCACCCTTATATAACCAGTTGACTTTTGAAACAAACCGATCCGGTATGCTTGTTTTCTTATAGTACATCACAGTAGCTATACCAATACCTAATATCGCAACTGCAATACTTGATAATGCTATTGGCATCACCAAATGCGCTTCGAAAGGTTTTCCGTCAGTAGTAATTAATTCCGAGAAAGGAACAAATCCGGAAAATACAGACAACACGCCCAATATGATCAACGGAATAGTCATTGAAGCTTCGGCTTCGTGAGGTTCGTGATGATAATGCTTGTGAGTATCATTCCAGAATATTCTGTAATACAAACGGAACATATAGAATGCTGTAAGACCTGCACCGATAAATAAACATGCAAACAAGAATTTATCATGGTGGAAAGCCGCAGCTAAAATTTCATCTTTACTCCAGAATCCCGAGAATGGGAAAATTCCGGCAATCGCCAAACAAGCGATCAGGAAAGTTATGTGTGTAATCGGCAGTTTTTTCCAAAGACCACCCATATCATCCATCTCATTACTATGAACAGCATGGATAATAGCACCTGCACCTAAGAATAGTAATGCTTTGAAGAATGCGTGAGTAAACAAGTGGAACATAGATGCCATATAACCCAACCCATCGTGGCCTCCGTAAGAGGAAACCCCAAGAGAGGTTATCATATAAGCAATCTGCGATATGGTAGAAAACGCGAGAACACGTTTTATATCAGTCTGCGCACAAGCTACAATCGCGGCATAGACTGAAGTTATCGCCCCAATGTATCCGATTATTGTCAGTACTTCGGGAGTACCGAATACATATATAGGGAATAGACGTGCAACCAAAAATACTCCGGCAACAACCATTGTTGCAGCGTGGATAAGAGCAGACGCCGGTGTTGGACCTTCCATCGCATCGGGTAACCAGATATGGAACGGCATCATAGCCGATTTACCGGCACCTCCGATAAAGATAAACATCATTGCCCATGATAATGCAGATATTCCTAAGAACGAAGCTCCAAGAGCAGATCCTAAGAATGGAGCATCTAAAGAAGTCAATGTTGCAAAATCGAAAGTTTTTGAATAGAATGAAAGAACCAAGATACCGATAAGGAAAAACAAGTCGGCAAAGCGGGTCACGATAAAGGCTTTCTTAGAAGCAGCAACCGCACTTGGTTTAGTATAGTAGAAACTGATAAGAGAGAATGAAGATACCCCTACAAGTTCCCAGAATATATACATTTGGAAAATGTTAGTAGCTACAACCAGCCCCAACATCGAAAAGGTAAATAAAGACAGGAACGAGTAATAACGTTGAAACCCTCTCTCGCCTTTCATATAGCCTAAACTATAGATATGCACCATCAACGATACAGTTGTAATAACCACAAGCATCATTACGGATATCGGATCGAGCATAATACCAAGATCAATATGCAGATGCTCGGTAAATCTCAGCCACTCGAAATGATAAGGCATTACACTTTCAAAAGCATCGGAAGCTCCTCTTCCGATCTTAAAGAAATATTCATATCCGGTCATATATGACAAAACTGTCATAACAGCCAGCGATAGAGTACCCAGTACTCCGGCAACTATCGGTTTCATTTTACCCCCCAGCAGTCCCAGAATAAGGAACATAATGGCCGGCAGGACAATTATCAGTAACGTATACGAATAAGGCATATCTATATCGTTTTTTTGTATTCTTTTTTAGTGTCTGTTCACAAAAGATCTATGACCTCAATGTTTCATTGTTGTTATATTCTCATCTATATACACGCTCTTCACATTGCGGTAAATAGTAATAATAATGGCGATAGCAACAGCCGTTTCGGCAGCGGCCACAGCAATGGCAAACAATGCGAAGAAAAGCCCTTCCAATTGTCCCGGATAAAGAAACCGGTTAAAGATTACGAAGTTCAGATCCGCTGCATTCAACATCAATTCTATTGACATCAATACCATCAGCATATTTTTTCGAGACAGAAAACCATATACCCCGATAAAGAACATAAGCGTACTTACAGCCAGATATGCTTCCATCGGTATGGAAAAGGTTTCTACAAGAAATTGATTCATATTATTATATTATTAAGCTATTCTACTGATTTTATTTCTTCCGGTTATCGTTTACGGGCAATCATAATACCTCCTATGATACAAGCCAAAAGCAATAAGCTGACAGCTTCAAAAGGTAACAGGTATTGATACTTGCTGGTTCCCATCATAGTAGTTCCCAGTTGAGTCATATCCAGAGTCGATTCCATATATGTATATACCTTCGACACATTATAGTATATTATATGACCGCTGATACCTAAACCGAGAAGAGCAACCAATCCGGCTAAAAGTATCCGCTTGGGTTTTTCAAATTTCACATCCTGTCCGGGATGGTTAGTCAATAAGATGGAAAAAATGAATAATACCATTACACCTCCGGCATATACGGCAACCTGTACCGCAGCAAGGAATTGGTAATCCATCATCAGGTATAAACCTGCTGTAGCAAGCAATACAAATAGCAAGTATGTTGCCGATCTGATTATTAAACGTGAAGTAACAGCCATCAGAGAACATCCGACAATCACTACCGCTAAAACGCAAAATATAATAAGCTGTGCCATAGTTAATCTATCCGTATTTTATTCTTTTGTCACATTATCAGCAGAAGCATCCGTTTTAGGTGCAACCTCCTGATTAGTGGTATTTTCTTCTTTCTTTTCAACAACAGGCTGCGAAGCCGGAGCAACAGTTTCAACCGGTTGTGGAGCAGGAGCTGCTGCAGGTTTTTCAACCACAGGTTTAGGTTCCGGTTTCTTTTTCTCTTTAAGCTTCGAACCGGCATGATTCAATTTCAACTCTAATCCTTTACGAGTAAACATAGCCCCTTCGAAATTATTACTGAAAACAATAGCATCCGACGGACAAGTCAGCACACACAGATTACAGAATGTACATAAACCCAGATTATAGTGATATTCGTCCAGAATCTTCTTTTTCTTACCGTCTTCGGTAACAATCATCTGCGAGCGCACCTCAATTGTTCCATTCGGACAATTCATCTGGCATATACCGCAAGCGGTGCAATTATGCTCATTATTTTCATCGTGAGGCATAACAAGTTCGCAACGAAAACGATCCGAAATAACCAAAGTATCTCTGTTCTCAGGATACTGAGAGGTTACTTTTTTCGCGAATAGTTCTTTCCATGTAACACGCATCCCTGTAAACAGCGATCCGATCCCTTGGAATAAACCTTTAAAATATTGTGAAACAGAACTCATTTTCTTTCAATTAAATTTCGCAACTAGTAACTAGCTAATTAAAAGGTCTGCGACCTTAATTAAAGTATATTAAATATATCTTTTAATGTCAGACCTGCCAACACAAGAATTACCATCAACAGAATATTGACCATATTGATCGGAAGAAGATACTTCCATTCGAGCGTCAATAGTTGGTCGATACGCAAACGAGGGAATGTCCAACGCACCCATAAACTGATAAATACCAGAATACCTGTTTTACCAAAGAACCATACGTATGAAGGAATATAATTCATCACTTGATTAAATCCATCCCAACCTTGTATTTGCAAAGGCATCCATCCACCAAGAAATACAGTAGTAGCAATAGCCGCAACGATAAACATATTCAGGTATTCGGCCAAATAGAAGAATCCAAACTGCAAGCCTGAATATTCGGTATGGTATCCGGCTGTTAATTCCGACTCGGCTTCGGGTAAGTCAAAAGGCCCGCGGTTAGTTTCGGCATGACCCGAAATCAGATAAATAACAAACGCAATCACAGAAGCAATATGCCCGTTAAATATATTCCAGCAATACGCCTGACTTTCGATCATTGTCGAAAATTGCATTGTTCCCGAAAGAACAACCATAGTCATTAATGCAAATCCTGCAGAAAGTTCGTAACTGATAAACTGGGCTCCACTTCGCATAGCCCCGATCATCGAGAATTTATTATTACTTGACCATCCGGCCAAAAGCACTCCGATAATACCTAGAGAAGATACAGCCACTACATAAAAAACACCGATATTAAAATCGATTACCTGTAAGCCTTCTCCGAAAGGGATCGCTCCAAAAGTCAGCATAGATGCGACAATCATAAAGAATGGAGCTGTATAAAACAAGAATTTATCAACATTGTCAACATGGATAATCTCCTTGATCAGGATCTTTATCATATCGGCAACACTTTGTATCATACCATATTTACCAACACGGTTTGGACCTAAACGAGCCTGAAAGAATGCGGTAATTTTTCGTTCTACATAGATAAGAATCAAAGCTAGAACCGCATAAGCTGTCAATAAAGCTGCACCAATAAGTACAAACTCAATAGTCAATACAGCCCAATGGGGCAGATTGTCGCTCAAGAAAGTATCGAATGCAGTCGTTAACTTCGAAAGCTCTAATGGTCTTGAAATATCTAACAACATATTTTTTATATTGATAATATAAGTAACTGATAGAATTTAAACATCTGTTTTTAAGCCACAAGTATCTTTGGTTATTTTTCACCAAAGCAATAAAAAGGTCTGCAACCTTAACGGTCGATATCGGGAATCACATAGTCCATAGAACCACCGATACTGATAAAGTCAGACAATTTCTCACCTTTACAGATGAGAGGCATTACCGAAACGGCAGCCATAGACGGCGATCTGAATTTCAAACGATAAGGAAATTTATCTCCACGGCTTTCGATAAAGACTCCAAATTCACCACGTCCGGCTTCTGCTCTTTGATAGAATTCGCCTTCGGGAAGTTTTATTATCGCCTTAGTTTTTGCCTGGAAATCTCCGTCCGGTATATTATCGATCAACTGTTCGATAATATGCAAAGACTCTTCTATCTCGTCCAAACGATTTTTGTAACGAGCATACGCATCGCATTCGGAACGGATAATTTCCTTAAACTCGACTTTATCGTAAAGGGCGTAAGGATGATATTTCCGCACATCACAAGAGAAGCCCGATCCTCGACCGGCCGGCCCTGTAACACCGTACGTAATAGCATCCTCTTTCGAAAGGATACCTAATCCTTCCATACGACCAATAGCGATTACATTACCTGTAAACAAGCGATGATATTCGTCTAGTTTTTCTCTCATATATATAACGAATGCCTTCACATCTTTCTGGAAGTCGTTATAAATATCGAACATCACACCACCAACCACATTATAATTGACAATAAGGCGACCTCCCGAGGTCTTTTCGAAAATCTGCAATATATGTTCACGTTCACGTATACCATATATAAATGCAGTAGTAGCCCCTAAGTCCATACACATACTTCCCCAACCGATCAAGTGCGAATCGATACGGTTAAGTTCGTCCATGATGGTACGTATATATTGGGCTCTTTCCGGGATTTCTATTTGAGCGGCTTTCTCTACACACATACATAATGTATGACGGTTGATACTTGCCGATAAATAATCAAGACGGTCTGTAAAGTGTAGTATTTGTGGATATGTAAGTTTTTCGCTTAGTTTTTCTATTCCACGATGGATATAACCACTATGGACATCTATTTTTTTGACTATCTCTCCATCCAACGCCATACGGAAATGCATTACTCCGTGTGTTGACGGGTGCTGCGGTCCTACGTTGATCACATAGTCATCTTTTTCGAATATTTCAGAAGTTTCTTCTTTTAAACCTTGAGGAGTTTCCACAATGCGGGGAGCAATATCAACAATCTCCTTACTTTCCACATCAACAGGATTCAACACAGGGTCAGCATCATAATCTTTTCTCAAAGGAAATCCTCTCCAATCAGAATTCAGGAAGAAACGACGCATATCAGGATTGTTTATAAAACGGATACCCAACATAGCATACACTTCACGCTCATTATAATGAGCTGTTTCCCATAAATCTGTAACTGAATATAAAAGAGGTTTTTCTCTATCCGCAGTACTAGTTTCCAATACTACTTCCTTGGTAAGGTCTTTAGATGAAGTAAGCAGGTAATTTACACCAAGAGTCTCGCCCCGGTCTACACCTGTAAGCATTGCTAAATAATCGAAAGGCAACTCTGCATTATAACGAAGCGTCTTGGCCAAATGGTGTAAACTGTCTTTATCTACAGTTACTGTCAAGATCTGCTTATCATCAGCTATAATTGCCTCAGGTACTGCTTTTAAGATTATATTTTTGATATTTTCCATTGATCGCTTATATGAATCGGTCTTCGAGCTTTTATATAATAGTAAATTCCACTATCAGAACAATCAGCCTTGGATTTACATATACCAAAACTGCATCAGGCCTTAGACCTTACTTTTTCACTTTAAATACGAATCTTTCGAGCTTAATCTTTCTCTGCAATTGCATAAGACCATAGAAGAGAGATTCGGGGCGGGGCGGACAACCCGGAATATAAACATCCACAGGAATTATTTCGTCAACACCCTTAACCACGTGATATGAGTCTACAAAAGGACCACCTGAAATAGCACAACTACCCATTGCGACTACATATTTAGGCTCAGCCATCTGATCATAGACACGTTTCAACAATGGAGCCATTTTATGAACGATAGTACCTGCTACAACCATTGTATCTGCTTGCCGCGGACTATTACGTGTTACCTCCATTCCGAAACGGGCAATATCGAAGTGAGCTCCTGCCGCTGCCATAAATTCAATACCGCAACAGCTTGTGGCAAAAGCCAAAGGCCAGACAGAATTGGAACGCCCCCAGTTGATCAGATCATCCAAAGCACCAACTACTACCGGCACACCTCCTGCACGGAGTTCTTCTGCGTATTTTTCGAGATATTCATTATCCCTGAATTCTTCATTAGGGATACCTTTTATATATATTTTCTTTACTTCCATTGCAACACTCCTTTCTTCCAGGCATAAGCTAAACCTAAGCCTAATATAAACAAGAAAAATAAAATGCTATACAACCCGGCTATTCCAAAACTACGGACAACTGTTGCCCATGGAAAAAGGAAAATAGCTTCTACATCAAACATTAAATAAAGAATAGCATACAGATAGTATCCTACACGAAATTGCATCCACGAAGTGCCTTTGGTTGGCACACCACATTCATAAGCCTGACCCTTTTGTTCATTAAAAGATTTAGGCGACAGCAATATAGCCATTCCTAAACCAGCACAAACTAAAGTCAAACCTGTAATGAATACAACTAAAAAAAGAGAAGAATCCATATATTGATCATTCAAAAAATTCAAGCATTATCAAACCGATAAGACAAATGATTGTTCAAATTATCAAGTGCACTTGCCATATTCGATGCAAAAGTAAAGCTTTTTTTTTAGGAACAAAAGAAATCCTTAGAAATTAAACTCTTCATAAAAATTCTTTAAACAGGATTAACATACTATAAACTATAAATTAAGAAAACACATCAACACCTTGATCCGACAGATAGAATGGCAACACTTCAATTATCCGAGCAAAAAATCTGTTATCAGTTGATTTCTTTTAATGAAAAACAAGCACAACACAGATTTCTTTACACTAAAACAAATTTTAATCAAGTAAAATCGTACTTTTGCACAAAGTATCAACCATTAAATATCAGGTTTTTATTTTCAGACAATTATAAAGTTTGCGGAACATGAGCACAATTGATTGGGAAAATTTATCATTCGGTTACATGAAAACCGACTTCAATGTTAGAAGCTATTTTAAAGATGGCAAGTGGAGCACACCTCAGGAAACAACATCAGAAAGCATTGACATTCATATGGCTGCAACCTGTTTACACTATGGACAGGAAGCATTCGAAGGTTTAAAGGCTTTTCGTGGCAAAGACGGAAAGGCTCGAATTTTCAGAATGAGAGAAAATGCACTCCGTATGCAATCTTCTTGCAGAGGAATACTCATGGAAGAGCTTCCGATTGATATTTTTGAAGAATCAGTATTGAAAGCCGTTAAATTAAACGAAAAATATATCCCTCCATACGGAAGCGGAGCATCTTTATATATCCGCCCGCTATTGATAGGAACAAGTCCGCAGGTAGGAGTAAAACCATCTAAAGAATACCTGTTTTTAGTATTCGTAACACCCGTAGGCCCTTACTTCAAAGAAGGCTTCAAGCCTACCCCGCTTGTTATATTAAGGAGTTACGACCGTGCTGCACCTCATGGAACAGGAACATATAAGATCGGAGGAAATTATGCCGCCAGCCTTGTGGCAGGAGACAAAGCTCACGAAATGGGATATTCGGCCGTACTTTACCTTGATCCTAAAGAAAAGAAATACATCGACGAAGGCGGCCCTGCCAACTTTTTCGCAATAAAAGACAATACATATATAACACCGGCATCTTCATCCATCCTGCCGTCTATCACCAATATGAGCCTTATACAATTAGCTCAGGATATGGGCATGAAGGTAGAAAGACGACCTGTTAAGGAAGAAGAGCTCTCCACTTTCGAAGAGGTGGGTATATGCGGAACGGCTGCTGTAATAAGTCCTGTTGAACGGATAGACGATGTTGAAGAAAATAAATCTTATCAATTCGTAAAAGACGGTATCGCGGGTCCTATCTCAACTCAACTCTATAATAAGTTGAGAGCTATCCAAAACGGAGATGAAGCAGACACTCATAATTGGGTTACCGTTCTGTAAATTAACAACAATAAGAAACAACTATAGCAAATAGCTGCATGGAACAAGAGCGACCACAAATGATACTGAGAACCGACGATCTCGTAAAAAAGTATAAATCGAGGACTGTTGTCAATCATGTATCTATTGAAGTAAAACAAGGAGAGATTGTAGGTCTTTTAGGTCCCAACGGGGCAGGAAAGACCACAACTTTCTACATGACTGTCGGACTGGTAATGCCCAATGCCGGCAGAATCTTCCTAGACGACACCGAAATAACCAAAGACCCCGTATATAAACGAGCTCAGCAGGGAATCGGGTATTTGGCTCAGGAAGCCTCCATCTTCCGAAAGATGACTGTCGAAGATAATATCAGGGCAGTATTGGAGATGACAGGACAACCTAAAGAATATCAAAAAGAAAAGCTGGAAAGCCTGATTGCAGAATTTGGGCTACAGAAAGTCCGCAAAAACCTCGGAGACAGATTGTCCGGAGGAGAAAGACGTAGAGCCGAGATAGCCCGATGTCTGGCTATCGATCCGAAATTCATTATGCTAGATGAACCATTTGCCGGAGTTGACCCTATTGCCGTTCAAGACATACAGGAAATCGTAGCGAAACTCAAGTACAAAAACATTGGAATACTTATTACAGACCACAATGTAGATGAAACATTGAGTATCACCGACAGGGCTTATCTCCTATTCGAAGGAAAAGTTCTTTTTCAGGGAACACCCGAACAACTAGCATCGAATGAGATTGTTAAAGAAAAATACCTAGGTCGGGATTTCGAACTAAAAAGAAGATCAACAGAACATCTTCGTGAATTGTAGAATAAAAAAAAAGATATATCTTTGCCACAAATGGGGAGATTACTCGCGATAGATTATGGTACAAAACGTACGGGATTAGCTGTGTCTGATCCGATGAAGATCATTGCTACAGGCCTGACTACGGTTCTTACCCGTGACCTTTTTCAGTATCTTAAAGATTATTTTAACAAAGAAAAGGTCGACGAAGTTATTATAGGGATACCCAAAAAGATGAATAATGAATCATCTGAAAATATGAAAAATGTTAAAATTTTCATATCCAAATTCATTAATTTATTTCCGGACACACCTATAACAGGTTACGATGAACGATTCACATCAAGTATCGCACATCAAGCTATGATTGACGGAGGCTTGAAAAAAAAAGACCGTCAGGACAAAGCACTTGTTGATGAAATAAGTGCCACAATTATACTTCAAGACTATATGGAAAGTCTAACTTATAAAAATAAAAATTTATGATACTCCCTATATATTTATATGGACAGCCTGTTTTAAGAAAAGTTGCTCACGAGATAGACAAAGATTATCCGAATCTTTCTGCCCTTATCGAGAATATGTTTGAGACAATGTATAATGCCGACGGAATTGGACTAGCAGCTCCACAAATCGGACTCGATATACGTCTATTTGTGATAGACCTCGAACCTCTGGCAGAAGATGACTCCAGATACAAGGGTTTTAAAAAAGCCTTCATAAACGCAGAGATACTTGAACGTACCGGCGAAGTCGTAACAACACAGGAAGGATGTCTTAGCATTCCCGGTATCAACGAAACTGTACCAAGAGAGGAAACAATAAAAATTAAATATCTTGATGAAAACTTCATCGAACACACAGAAGAATATTCAGATTTTTTTGCACGTTGCATCCAACATGAATATGACCATATAGAAGGGAAATTATTTATAGATAAAATATCAGGGATACGAAAACAATTAATTAAATCAAAACTTAATAATTTAATAAAAGGACGGGTTAATTGTTCCTACAGGACAAAAGCAATTCAAAACAAACCATAATTTTATGAAAATTAAACTGCTACTCTTAACAACACTACTCGTATCATTCTTGGGGTCTTGCGTAACTCCGAGGGATACAAATTTACTTCAGGATATTCCGAAAAACTATCCGATCGATGTAAATCTGAATAACGATTACAAAGTTATTCCCGGCGATCAACTTATTTTAAAAATATACACCCTTGACGAATCCATGCAGGAGCTTTTCAAGCCCTACATACAAAGCAGCTCTCAAGGTATCGCCTCAGCAGGGACATCTGTCAATACACCAAATGTCCTAAATATATATTCAGATGGGACAGTCAAGATTCCTTATCTAGGAAAAATATACGTAGAGGGATATACCATACCGGAAATAAAAAAACTCTTTGAAGATAAGTTCACAACATTTTCACCAAATTTAACAGTTGATGTCACCTTACAAAACCGCTTCTTCTCAGTGTTAGGAAAAGCCGGACAAGGACGCCATGCCATGCCATTACACAAATTAAATATATTTCAGGCTTTGGCGATATCGGGGGCATTTGATAAATTTGGAGACCGCACCAGAGTTAAAATAATCAGACAAACTCCTAATGGAACAGAAGTAAAAACTTTTGACATAAGATCTAAAGATATAGTTGATTCGGAATATTACTATATCCAACCTAATGATGTAATATATGTAAATGAAATGTCCAGAACATTCTTCGGACGAGTAACGACATTCTCGGGAGCCCTTGGGCTAATTGGAATTTTGGGGACAATAACAGCAGCTATAACATTTATCATTAGATCAACAAAATGAGAACAATAAAAAAACAACTCAAGTTATATACAATATTAGGAATATCAATCATTATAGGCCTTTTGAACAGTTCTTGCTCATCGCCTAAAACGACAAACCTATTGCAAGAGAAAAAACCTGTATATACAGCTAAACCCTTCCAGGACTACAAATTACAAATAAATGATGAAATCACATGTTCGATATTCACTAACAACACGGATTTCGCCAACTCTTTCAACGGATTAGAAGGTTTACAGGGAGTAGTATCAACATCCGCCAGTAACGGTTCTGTTTATACAATTTATGACACAGGAAACATAAGTATCCCCTTTTTCGGAGAAATACACCTCCTGGGACTGACAATTGCAGAAGCTGAAGATGTTGTTCAGGCTAGAATGCAACAAGCAATACCAGATGCTCAGGTCAAAATCTTTCTGAATAACAACCAATACTATATTGTTTCGGAAGGACAGAATGGAAGTTATGGGATATACAAAGACAATATGACCATTTTTCAGGCACTTGCAATATCAGGAATCCCAAACGCTGATTACGAAATAGGGAAAGTGAAGATTATCCGTCAAGATGAGACCGGCAGATCAATAATTAAGCAATTTGATTTAAGATCCGAGTCAATTATCGAATCTGAATTTTATTACATAAAGCCCAATGATATGATCTATTATTCAACAAGCAAGACTGCCTTCTTTAGGATCACATCATTTCAATCTTTGATATCAACTCTGTTAGCGCCAATCTCGGCAGCACTAACCGTGTGGGCATTTACAAATAAGTTTTAATATAAAAACGATCTTTTCGGATTGTAAGAGGAGGGATATACATGGAGCAAAGTTTAAACAAACCAAACGATTTTGGCACTGATCCATATTTTGACGAAATACAGGCAAAGACGAAGTTTTCGTTTGATTTTGTCCTATGGTTTTACAGAATATTAAAATATTGGTATCTTTTTATATTATCTCTGGCTTTATTTTTAGGATATGCATACCTTAAAAACAAAAGTTGGACTCCTCTGTATCGATCCTCTGCAACCCTAATGATGGAGCCTAGAGGCAACAACGGTGTAGCAATGGGTTCAGTGCAATTGGGAAGCCTTGTTCAGAGCTCAGTTAATCAACAGATGATACTGAATTCATATGACATGGTGGTCAGGACAGTAGGAAAGCTTCCTCAAATGCGGGTAGACTATTTTCTCAAAACGAAATTCAAAACAGAGAACCTATATGGAATGACCCCGATCTCAATAGAGGCAAAATATGTTGCACCCAGTGCATACAGTATTGTTTTCGAAATAGAGCCGATAAATGCAGATAAATGCAGGATTTTTTATCCGGGATCAGAATCGACACCTCCTTTTTCTATGGAGGTTCCATATAATCAATTCGTTCAGGAATCGAGATTCTACATCAAAATAAATAAGACGGATAGGTTTACTCCGAATTTTACACCTTTTAGTTTTCGCTTTATCTCGAAAGAAGAGCTAATTGGTCGCTATACAGGTCGTACATCATCGGGCTATCAAAGAGAAGGATCAACAGCTTTGGCTGTTTCGATATTCGGAACCAGTCCTCTGCAGGATGTCGATTTTCTCAGGGCATTATTAAAAGAATTTGAAGACTATAACCTTACTCTTAAAAATGAAGCTGCTGACAGAACAATCGCATTTATTGACAGACAGATGGCCTTAATTTCCGACTCATTGCAACAATCGGAAACAACATTCAAAAGGTTTCAGGACGAAACGGGGTTGTATAAAATAGAAGGAGGAGATAAAAGGCTTGAGCGCAATGACATACTAACAGCAATGGCTGAAAACAAAGCTCAAGAAGATATTATTCTAAGATTAACGGATGAGATAAAATCATCAATACTCAACAGTACAGAATTGGTATCACCTAACGCTTTTGGCATTAATGAGCCTAAGCTATCCCAGTCTATTGCAGATTACAACAACATAATAAAAAAACTGGCTAGTATGGGGGAAGCTCATCCTCTATATTCAAAGAGTGAGCAATCTATGAACAGTTTAAGAATAAAAATTTTAGAGGATTTAAGGACTGCTCAGGATAAAATACAGGAGAAAAAAGAATTATTAAATGCTTCATTATCCAGTGTGGAAACAGAAATGACAACCTTACCGGCTCAGGAAAGGGAATACGCAAGATATGAAAAGGTATATAAAGTGAACGATGCTTATTATACCTATCTCCGAAACAAAAGATATGAAGCCACAATTCAAAAAGCATCAAATATCCCTGACAACTTTGTACTAGAGGAACCTCGCCAGATGGGAGGTCCAATTAACGGAGATGAAAAAAACAAGACCTATACATTTTATCTGGCTATCGGGTTGGCTATTCCATTGATATTCGTCATCTGTAAAGAAGAACTCTTCAACTATGCCATCTCAACCAAAGAAGACTGTGAACGGCTATCTTCGCTACCAGTTATCGGAACAATAGAAAATATTTCCAAAAAGATGCCATCGGGAAATACAACTCTCGTAAAGAATTTTCCGAAATCGAGTTTTGCAGAATCGTTCAGAAATATGCGGATTCGATTAGAATATATGGCTCAGAAAGAAACGGGTATTTCTCTACTTGTAACATCTGCCGAACCGGGAGACGGAAAAACATTTATCGCAGGAAATATTGCTTCGGTATATCAACTAACAGGTAGAAGAGTCGTTTTGATCGACTTCGACTTACGTCGTCCATCTGTAGCTAAGCTGTTAAATATCCAGACAAAGAAAGGAGTCTCTAATTTCTTAATCGGTCAGGTATCTTTAGACGAAATAACCATAACCCATCCCGAATACGAATTTGATGTAATTACAGCGGGGACACTGCCTCCGAATCCCAGTGAGCTGATTAAGACAAAGAAGACCCGAGACCTGATAGAATATCTAAAAACAAGATATGATTACGTAATTGTGGACTGTAGCCCGATCGGGTTGGTGTCGGATGCATACATCTTATCCAAGTATGTAGATACGACACTATTTGTTGTAAGACGAGCAAAAACAAACAAAGCATTCTTTAAGAGTGTGGTTAATCAAATGCGTAATGACGGGCTCGAACATGTTGCTCTAGTATTCAATGATGTGAAAGGACGTGAAGGATATTATGGAACATCCAGATACTATGGAGACAAATCATACTATCTGAAAAGAAATTCGTACTATCACGACGACTACTTCGAAAAATAAAAAAATCTATAAAAAGAGGGGCATTAAATGCCCCTCTTTATTTTTCTTATATTAGAATTCATATATTTGCCTTTAGTAAAATAATAAGTAGCCTATATTCCGCTTAAATTTAATACTTAAGCTAAACAGGAAACTTATCGGCAATTATCAATAGGGTCGTTAATATATCGTTTTATTGTGAAAAAGTTCCTCATTCTTCTGCTTACTGTAGTAAATTCCATTGTTATCTCCGCCCAAATAAACACGGAAAGAGTAACACTCATAGGGCGCAATGCTTTATATTTCGAAGATTATGTGCTTGCCATACAATACTTCAATCAGGTAATAAAGTCTAAACCATATTTGGCTGAGCCATATTATTACAGATCAATAGCTAAATACTATCTTGATGATTTCAAAGGAGCGGAGGATGACTGTACAATGTGTATTGAACGGAATCCATTTTACATCAATGCGTATCAATTAAGAGCTGATGCACGCCAAAACCAAAAAAATTATGATGGAGCATTAGCTGATTACAGTGTAAGCCTAAAAAACAATCCCACAGATAAGTTTATACTGATTAATATGGGTATTGTCAATATCGAAAAGAAAGACTTTGATAATGCCGAAAAATATCTTGATCAACTAATTACCCAGAATCCAAACTATACCCAAGGAATATTGACAAGAGGTAGCTTATACCTCGAAAAGGGAGATACAATACGGGCACTCGAAGATTATAATAAAGCAATAGAAAAGGACAAGTATTTTGCTCCTTCGTACGCTATCAGAGCGGGAGTTTATTTAGCTCAGAAAAATTACGACCAGGCATTAAAAGACTATGATGAAGCCATAAAGATAGACCCTCTTTCACAAGGAAACTTTATCAATAGAGGGCTCGCGAAGTATTACAAAAATGACCTGAGAGGATCAATGGAGGATTACAACCACGTCATAGAATTAGAACCTAGCAATCTGCTTGCAAGATTCAACAGAGCATTATTGAGAGCACAAGTCGGAGACAATAATAAGGCAATAGCTGACTTTGACTTCGTTATCAAAAATGAACCTGAGAATTATATCGCCTATATGAACAGGGCAATGCTACGTAATGATATCGGCGATACCAGAGGAGCATTAGCTGATTTGGATATTGTTCTGAAAGAATATCCTGATTTTTATCAGGGATATTATTACAAATCGGAGATAAAAAGAAAATTAAACAACCTGAAAGATGCCGAACAAGATTATCTGCTTGCACGCAGAATAGAAGAGAAAACAAAAAGAGAGGTATTCTCAGGAAAAGCAGACAAGAAAGAGAAAGACAAGACCCGAGAAAAATCGGATAAGACTATTGACAAGTTCAATCTGCTGGTTGTTGCCGACAAAGAGGAAGAAGCTAAAAGTAAATACAATAGTGAAACCCGCGGAAAAGTACAGAACAAGCAAACAAACATAGAGCTAGAGCCTGCTTTCATTATTTCGTATTACGAAAAGCCGACAGAGATTCAGAAATTCACTCATTATAATCAGGAAATTGAAAGCCTGAACAAAAAAGATGTACTCAGCAGGAAACTTCTTATTACAAATCAGGAGGTACCTCTTGATAGTGCACAAGTCTCTATACATTTCGGTTCAATAAATGAATATTCAAAATTAATAGCTGACCATCCCGAGAATACCGAATACTATTTTGCAAGAGCTCTTGATTACATTCTGGTACAAGATTTTGCGAGTGCCATAGAAGATCTGAATAGGGCTACGGCTATTGACCCGAAGTTTACTCTTGCTTATTTTAATCTGGCGGTAGCATATACCAAACAGGTAAAATCGAAAGAATTATTACCTGAATTATACAGCCAGAGCAACAATTCCGAACTCAGCATTAATATGCAGCTAGGAGCCGGAGCATCGGTAAAAACTGCAGCTACGCCTGCGGGACAAGAAACGAATATAAAAAGTATCAATTCTAAATTTGAATACGAATCTATGCTTAACAGCTACGGAAAAGTAATAGAACTCTCACCCAATTTTGTATACGCATATTACAATCGGGCAGAAATAAAGGCTATGCAAAACGATTACCGTGCTGCAATTCTTGACTACAATGAAGCAATTAAACGAAGCACCGATTTTGCCGAAGCCTATTACAACCGCGGACTTTGCCGCCTTAGAGTAAAAGATACCGAACGAGGTTTGGAAGATCTACGTAAAGCAGGTGAACTGGGAATAATCAATGCTTACAGTATAATTAAAAGAATGACCGAATAAAAAGCACCTTGCCCGATAATGGTATAAGCAAACGATTTTTATCTATACTCAAATGGGAGTAAATAATAATTAAGGTTGCAAACCTATTTATTTCATTGACAAGTATGATAACCAGAATTGGTTATAACTTGAAAATATAGCATTAAATTACTTATCGAAAAGGATCAAAAGAATAATGTATGGGCGAGGCTCTGCTTCGCTCATTTTTGTAAATATCGTGTTGAACAGAATTACACTCATACAACAAGCTGAATTCGAAGACTGAAAACAAAGTAACACAATCCGAAAAGAAGACTTCGAGTGTTACTTTTGTAACCTTTTCTCAATCAAAAATTAATTCGGAGCAATTGAGAAAGATTGTCAGATCATTCATCATTAATACTGTCACCTTTGTTACCTTTTTATGTAACATCGCATATTATTCGACAAAAAGATTCGAGATTTAAAATTTAAGGATTATAAGATAAAAGAATCCATAAAATGTGTAATTTTGCAGACCTTAAGGTCTAAGACCTTTTGTTCATAAACAAAACATAACAGCAATAAGACTTCAGACATAAGAAGTATTGCATTAAGAACTTATTGCGATTAATTGACTAAAATAATTACCCTCACTTGTACGAGAGTAAATAAAACAGATAACTAATGATTAAAATTACATTTCCTGATGGTTCCGTAAGGGAATTTCCCAGAGGAACATCTTCAATGCAGATTGCAGAAAGTATCAGTTCCAGATTAGCTCAAGATGTTTTGGCATCAAGCGTAAATGGTCAGACATGGGATCTGACGCGCCCTATAGAAGAAGATTCTACTGTAAGCCTGCTCAAATGGGATGACGAAGAAGGCAAGCATGCATTCTGGCACTCATCGGCTCACCTTATGGCCGAAGCAATACAGGAATTGTATCCTCATGCTAAATTCGGTATCGGGCCTGCTATCGAAAACGGATTCTATTACGACATCGACTTCGGCGATACGCCTGTTAAAGACTCCGACTTTCCGGCAATCGAAAAGAAAATGAAAGAACTGATTGCTAAGAAAGAAGAGATCGTTCGTAAAAGCATTACCAAAACCGATGCACTAAAAATGTTCGGAGAACGTAATGAGGGATACAAAGTCGAATTAATCAACGATCTTGCAGACGGAACAATCACAACATATACACAAGGATCATTCACCGATCTTTGTCGTGGACCTCACTTACCCAATACTTCATACATCAAAGCTGTAAAGATTCTTAGTGCAGCTGGAGCATATTGGAGAGGTGATGAAAAACGTAAACAGTTGACCCGTTTATACGGAATCACCTTCCCTAAACAAAAGATGCTGGATGATTACCTCACTCTTTTGGAAGAAGCAAAAAAACGTGATCACCGCAAAATAGGAAAAGAACTAGAGCTATTTGGATTCTCTCAGAATGTCGGTCAAGGTTTGCCATTGTGGTTACCAAGAGGAACACAATTGCGTCTTCGTCTGGAAGATTTTCTGAAAAAGATTCAGAAGCAATTCGATTACGATCAGGTTATGACACCCCACATCGGGGCAAAACAATTATATGTAACTTCGGGTCACTATGCAAAATATGGAAAGGATTCATTCCAACCGATTCATACACCGGAAGAAAACGAAGAGTTTTTATTAAAACCGATGAACTGCCCTCACCACTGTGAGATATACAAAATAACACCCCGCTCATATAAAGACCTGCCTCTTCGTTTGGCTGAATTCGGCACAGTTTACCGTTACGAACAAAGTGGTGAATTACATGGATTGACTCGTGTACGCGGGTTTACTCAAGATGATGCGCATATTTTCTGTACTCCCGATCAGTTGAAAGATGAGTTTTTGAAAGTAGTCGACATTATCTTCATCATCTTCAAAGCATTAGACTTTGAGAATTTCGAAGCTCAAATCTCATTGAGAGATCCCGAAAATAAAGAAAAATACATCGGATCGGAAGAAAACTGGCAAAAAGCAGAAGCAGCTATTATCGAAGCCTGCGAACAAAAAGGACTTCCTGCTAAAGTAGAGTTGGGTGAAGCCGCATTTTACGGACCCAAACTAGACTTCATGGTGAAGGACGCTTTAGGACGCCGCTGGCAGCTTGGCACTATTCAAGTAGACTATAACCTACCCGAACGCTTTGGTCTTGAATATACAGGAGCAGATAATCAAAAACACTGTCCGGTAATGATTCACCGTGCGCCATTCGGTTCTATGGAACGATTTATCGCTGTGCTTATCGAACATACAGCGGGTAAATTTCCGCTGTGGCTGACACCCGATCAGGTTGTAATTATGCCTATCAGCGAAAAATTCAACGACTATGCACATAGGGTAGCTTCATTCCTGAAAAGACGTGACATCCGCACTCAGGTAGACGACCGCAATGAAAAAATCGGACGAAAAATACGTGATAACGAATTGAAAAGAATCCCGTATTTACTTATCGTTGGAGAGAAAGAAGCAGAAAGTGAAGAAGTTTCGATAAGAAAACAGGGTGAAGGTGATAAAGGTTCAATGAAAATTACTACCTTTGCCGATCAAATTACAGAAGAAGTTGAAAAAATGATGAATGCATGGAACAAATAGGGTCACAGACTCTTATCCATTTTGGTTAAAACCAAACAGTATTTCATCGTATAAAATGAATATAATCAGGTAATAAAAAAAATTTAATAAGAAAACAGAAAGGAACATAATCTTTTTTTAATGAGGAACAACAGAATCAATAACAATAAAAAAGAGGAACTTCACAGAATCAATGAGAAGATTCGTGTACCTCAAGTCCGCCTAGTCGGTGAAAATGTTGAGCAAGGAGTATATTCTACTCATGATGCGCTAAAGATAGCTGACGAAAAAGGTCTCGATTTGGTAGAGATCTCTCCAAATGGTGATCCTCCTGTTTGTCGTATTACTGATTATCAGAAGTTTTTGTATCAACAAAAGAAAAAGCTAAAAGAACAAAAAGCTAAATCTGTAAAGGTAGTTGTAAAGGAGATTCGTTTCGGACCTCAAACCGACGACCATGATTTTAACTTTAAGCTCAAACATGCTAAGTCTTTTCTTGAAGAAGGTTCAAAAGTAAAAGCTTACGTTTTCTTCAAAGGGCGTTCTATCCTTTTCAAAGAGCAAGGAGAAGTTCTACTGCTTCGCTTCGCAACAGAGTTGGAAGATTATGCAAAAGTAGACCAACTACCTCAGCTTGAAGGAAAGAAAATGATTATCATGCTTTCTCCTAAAAAACAACCGGTAAAGGCTGCGCCTAAAAAAGTTGAAGAAAAAGGCAAAGAAGATAAAAAAGCTGAAAAGACAGAAAAAGCGGAAGAAAAACAAGAAGAAGCTTAAAAAAAGCTACGCAAGTAGTATCATAAATATTAAAAATTAAGTATTAACAAGATGCCAAAAATGAAGACTAACTCCGGTGCCAAAAAAAGGTTCAGCCTTACCGGATCAGGAAAAATCAAAAGAAAACATGCTTTCAAAAGTCACATCTTGACTAAGAAAACTAAAAAACAAAAAAGAAATCTTACCCACGCTGCTACAGTACATGCCGCTGACGTGAAAAATGTTAAGCAATTGCTTGCATTGAAATAAGTTTCAATAGTTTTCTTAAAAGCAAATTTTGATTTATTAACAGAATGTATGCACAAAAGAGTTCTAAAGGGTAGAGCCGCTAACATTCAAAACATCTTACAATTATGCCAAGATCAGTCAACCATGTTGCGTCACGCAACCGCCGTAAAAAAGTATTAAAATTAACAAGAGGGTATTACGGAGCCCGTAAAAATGTTTGGACAGTTGCCAAAAATACTTGGGAAAAAGGTCTAACTTATGCATTCCGCGACCGTCGCGCTAAAAAACGCAACTTCCGTGCACTTTGGATACAACGTATCAATGCAGCTGCACGTCTTGAAGGAATGTCTTATTCTCGCCTTATGGGTGCTCTTCACAAAAACGGAATCGAAATCAACCGTAAAGTTCTTGCAGACCTTGCAATGAACCATCCTGAAGCATTCAGCGCAATCGTAGCAAAAGTAAAATAAGGTCTCAAAACCTATTTTAACCTATGATATTAAAAATGACCAGTCGAAATCGGCTGGTCATTTTTTTATCTATATACAAAGAGGTATTCGGTTTACTTAAAACTCACAAAAACATTGTATATTTACAAGTAAACAGGGTTTCAGACCCATTACTTAACTTTGCAAGCACAAAAGCAACAGATTATTATTGCTAAAAGCATATCATTAATACTTTCTGCTACTTAATAGCTAGCTGGGTTAGACCTTAAAAATATTGCAAGTAGAGCAACGGAGGGATATATATATGGACAGTATCAGAAAAATAAAAAGAACAGCTCAATTAGTTTCCATTCTCACTAAATACGGATTTGATACCCTTGTTACAAAAACCGGCATCAAAAATCTTATCCCCGAAAGCTATATCAACAAAAACGAAAAACGAAAAGAAGTATTTTCTCTGGGTATATACGAACGTATACGACTAGTGCTCGAAGAGTTAGGACCCACTTATATAAAACTGGGACAATTACTAAGCAACAGGGATGACTTATTCCCGATTGAAATGATAGAAGAGCTCCAGAAACTACAGGATAATGTACAAACCAAAGAAATAGATCTTAGAAATACAATAAAGAAAGAATTTAACAAAGATATTGACGATCTATTTTCCGAAATAGATACAAATCCGATTGCAGCAGCATCATTATCTCAGGTATACACGGGAATATTACTTGAAAACAATCAAAAAGTCATCATCAAAGTAAAAAGAGAGGGTATAGAAGAAATCATAGAAGCAGATCTTCTTATCATGAAAGACTTTAGCCGGCTTCTTGAAACGTATTATGACATTGCCCGCCAAACAGGGATAAACCATATAATAAGAGCCTTCGAAAAATCTATTCTGAGCGAACTCTCCTTTACTCAGGAATTGAACAATATTGAACGGTTTAGGAAGAATTTCAGAAAGAATCCATCAATTTACACACCAGCAACATACAAACACCTGTCGAATAACAATATACTATGCATGGAGTTTATAGATGGAATAAAAGTCTCAGACAAGCAGCAATTGACAGCACAGGGTTTGGATACAAAGAATGTCGCAATGCACATTGTAGACCTCTACCTGAAACAGGTAATCGAATATGGTTATTTCCATGCCGACCCACATTCCGGCAACATCTTCGTTTTACCTTCTTCTCAAATCGTTTTCATAGATTACGGATCAGTAGGTCGGATCATCCCTCAGGATCAGGAGCTATTAGCTAATTTCGTGATGCATATACTAAGGAAAGACACAAGACGCCTGATCAGAATAATAAAAAAAATCGCACTGGAATATAAAATCAAAAATGACGCCCAATTCGAAAGAGACCTCTACGATTTTCTTGATATAATAGATACCGACTCGATAAAAGACCTCAATCTGCAAAGTATAATAAAGAGATTCAGCCGGATATTGTATGACAACAGGATTATCCTCCCCGATTATATCTATCTGCTTGCGCGCAGTATAGTCATACTCGAAGGAATAGGGCGGGAACTCGGACTCGAAGCAAGTATTATCGATCATGTAAAGCCCTACGGACATGACATGATCAAACAAAGGCTGAATCCTAAATACATAAAAAACCTCTTGATGGACAAATTGTATAGCTGGAATGACCGTCTGGAAGAACTTCCGGAGGATTTCCATTCACTTATACAAAAAATCAATCATGACGATCTGAAGATAACTCACAATATTAATGGGTTGTCAGACATTAAGAACACAATCAACCGACTTGTTCTGGCTATTTTAATATCATCTATTGCCGTGGGGTCATCTATCCTTATTCTGGCGAGCATGCCGCCCTTATTGCGGGGTGTTTCTATATTAGGGCTATTAGGTGTAATAATATCGGGGGCATTAGCAATCGTAGTCATACTTACAATTCTTAGAAACAAGAAAGAAAAGTAAGAGAGAAAACAGCACAAACAAAATTAAATATTGTTCATCCAATAAAAAATAGAACGATGTATAGTAAAAACAGTTCGTTTACATTTTGTCACAATATCCGAACAAGAAAAAAAAATATCGCTGAGCAAATTTAAACTTCGATTAGTATAAATAAAAGAATGAACGTGTTAAACCCTATAAAAAGAGGATAAAAAAGTATGATTTTCCTTTCTTTCAAAGGTTATTTACTTTAATTTTGCGAAACGAAACATTGATAAAAAAAATATCTAATTGTTTTTATTTATAAGCTAAAGACTATAGATTCATGTAATAATAATTAACAACGGCTTGCTCTTGTTATGAATCATGCAAAATAACAAAATGGTCTGAAGCCTTATCCACGTAATCAACAACCATTAAATAACTAAAAAAACTATTAAAACTTATGAGTTGGTTAATTAATTCCTCCATTGGCCGAAAATTCGTCATGGCTTTGTCGGGTTTAACATTGGTGCTATTTCTGCTTTTTCACATGAGCATGAATTTAGTTTCAATCATCTCAATAGAAGCTTATGAGCAAATTTGTGCATTGTTAGGTGTAAATTGGTATGCCCTTGTCGGAACTGCAGCACTAGCAGCTTTGTTTGTCATACACATTTGCTATGCCATCGTTCTAACTTTACGTAATCGTAAAGCCAGAGGTAACGACCAATATGCATCGTCAAATTTATCGGATGTGCCTTGGTCTTCAAAAAACATGCTTGTATTAGGTATTGCGATTTTAGTATTCCTACTAATACACTTGTACGATTTCTGGTTCAAAATGATGTTCGCAGAATTGTTTCACTTAGAAGAAATTGTTGTATATCCAGAAAATGTAGGCAATCACATGCTTGCTGTGTTTTCTAATCCGATCAAAGTTGCTTTATACCTTATCGGTGTTATTGCTATTTGGTTTCACTTATCACACGGTATCTGGAGTATGTGCCAATCGTCCGGACTTAACGGAAAAACTTGGATGCCTCGTTTGAAATGCATCGCTAACATTGTATCTACAATTGTTTGCATAGGTTTTGCTATTGTTCCGATTTACTTCTTTGCTAAAAGCATACTTTGCACTTCGTGCATGTAAGTAACAAGAAGTATTTAATGACACTACCCAAGTGATAATTACAAACTATTATCATTTACGGTAAGTCAATAAATAGGTCTGAGACCTTAATCAATAAACGCTAAAAGAAAAAATAAATATGGCTACTATATTAGATCCAAAAAAAGATTCTAAAATCCCAGAAGGTCCACTGGCTGAAAAATGGTCGAACTATAAAGCTCACCAAAAATTGGTCAACCCTGCAAACAAACGCCGCCTCGACATCATCGTAGTAGGTACAGGTCTTGCCGGAGGTTCAGCTGCAGCCTCTTTAGGTGAAATGGGATTCAATGTTCTCAATTTCTGTATTCAGGATTCACCTCGCCGTGCTCACTCTATCGCTGCGCAAGGAGGTATCAACGCTGCTAAAAATTATCAAAACGATGGTGACTCTGTTTACCGTCTATTCTACGATACAATCAAAGGAGGAGACTACCGTGCACGTGAAGCGAATGTTTACCGTATGGCGGAAGTTTCAAACAACATCATCGACCAATGTGTTGCACAAGGAGTACCTTTTGCTCGCGAATACGGAGGCTTGCTTGACAACCGCTCATTCGGTGGAGCTCAGGTATCACGTACATTTTATGCTAAAGGACAAACAGGACAACAATTGCTGCTTGGAGCATACTCGTCATTGAGTCGCCAAGTACAAAAAGGTTCTGTAAAATTATACACTCGTTACGAGATGCTTGACCTTGTTATTATTGACGGTCGTGCCCGCGGTATTATTGCCCGAAACCTTGTAACCGGTAAAATCGAACGTTTCTCGGCTCATGCAGTAGTTATAGGAACAGGTGGATACGGAAACGCATTCTTCCTTTCTACAAATGCTATGGGATCTAACGGTTCGGCAGCTATTCAGGCATACAAGAAAGGAGCTTACTTTGCAAACCCATGTTTTGCACAGATTCACCCTACATGTATTCCTGTACACGGAGAATTCCAATCCAAATTAACTTTGATGTCAGAGTCTCTTCGTAACGATGGTCGTATCTGGGTACCAAAGAAAAAAGAAGATTCGGAAGCAATTCGTGCAGGAAAGCTTAAACCAACTCAAATAAAAGAAGAAGACAGAGACTACTACCTGGAAAGACGTTACCCTGCATTCGGTAACCTTGTTCCTCGTGACGTAGCATCTCGTGCAGCAAAAGAAAGATGTGATGCAGGATTCGGTGTCGGATCAACAGGTCTTGCTGTTTATCTTGATTTCTCGGCAGCTATCGAACGTTTAGGAAAAAGTACTGTAGAAGCAAAATACGGTAACTTATTCCAGATGTACGAAAAGATTGTTGATGATAATCCATACGAAACTCCGATGATGATTTACCCAGCAATCCACTACACAATGGGTGGAGTTTGGGTCGATTACGAATTGCAAACATCAATCCCCGGCTGTTTCTTTATCGGTGAAGCTAACTTCTCTGATCACGGAGCCAACCGTCTTGGAGCATCTGCATTGATGCAAGGTCTTGCCGATGGTTATTTCGTATTACCATATACAATCCAAAACTATTTGGCTGACCAAATTACTGTACCTCGTTTCAGTACTGATTTACCTGAATTCCAAGAAGCAGAAGATGCAATCAATAAAAAAGTTGCAAAACTGATGGCTATCAAAGGAGAACATTCGGTAGACTCTATCCACAAAAAACTAGGTCATATCATGTGGGAATACGTTGGAATGGGACGTACAAAAGAATCTTTAGAAACAGCAATCGCCAAGATTAAAGAACTAAGAAAAGACTTCTGGACAAACCTTCGTATACCAGGTGAAGCAAATACATTGAACACCGAATTGGAAAAAGCTCTTCGTTTGGCTGACTTTATCGAAATAGGTTACTTGATGGCTATGGACGGCTTGGATAGAAACGAGTCTTGCGGAGGTCACTTCCGTGAAGAATACCAGACTCCTGAAGGAGAAGCTCTTCGTGATGACGAAAACTACTCTTATGTTTCATGTTGGAAATATATGGGAGAGGATCAAGATCCTGAATTGGTAAAAGAACCTCTAGACTACGAATTTGTAGTTAGACAACAACGTAACTATAAAGCATAACCCAATCAGAAAAAGAGTAACAAAATGGATAAGACAATAAATATAACACTGAAAGTATGGCGTCAAAGAGGTCCTAAAGAAAAAGGAGCTTTTGAATCATACAAATTGGATGGAATATCAACAGAAAGTTCATTCCTTGAAATGTTGGACATCCTGAACGAAACACTTATCAATAAAGGTCAGGAGCCGGTAGTATTCGACCATGACTGCCGCGAAGGTATCTGCGGTATGTGTAGCTTATATATCAACGGACACCCTCACGGACCGGACGAAGACATCACTACTTGTCAGTTGCACATGCGTAAGTTTAAAGATGGCGAAACCATCACTATCGAACCTTGGCGCTCGGCAGGTTTCCCTGTTATCCGCGACTTGATGGTAGACCGTACAGCTTTCGATAAAATCATCCAAGCTGGTGGTTACACATCAATCAATGCAGGTGGAGCACAAGATGCAAATGCAATTCCTATCTCAAAAGAAGATGCTGACGAAGCAATGGACTCAGCTTCTTGTATCGGTTGTGGAGCTTGTGTTGCAGCATGTAAAAATGGCTCGGCGATGTTATTCCTATCAGCTAAGGTTAGCCAATTGGCACTTCTTCCTCAAGGTAGAGTTGAAGCTGCTAAACGTGCAAAATCGATGGTTGCTAAAATGGATGAACTAGGTTTCGGTAACTGTACCAACACCGGTGCTTGCGAAGTAGAATGCCCTAAGAATATTTCTATAAGCAATATCGCTCGATTGAACCGAGAGTTCCTGGTAGCGAAATTCAAAGACTAACACACTCTACATTAATCATATGGGTAAGGATGGTTCTCAACAGAACCATCCTTATATTTTATCTGTAAATGAGTATAATTTAAAAAAAACAGAAAAAAAGCTTGTAAATAAAAAAACATTTATAACTTTGTGACATAACGAAAGTAATAAAAATGGCAAATTGTGTATTACACGTCCTCATTCTTGATATTCTGCTCGTCGGACAGAATAAATGAGAAAGGTATGTGCAGCACAGATCGCTTGAATCGTAAGAGTATATAATGAATCAACATAAGCCTTTCTCAGTAATGGGGAAGGCTTTTTTATTAAAAGATATTAGCAATGGGAATCGAATTACGCAGTTCGTCCAGCACACAAGGACGTAGAATGGCAGGAGCAAGAGCTCTTTGGAGAGCCAACGGAATGAAAGAAGAACAGATGGGCAAACCCCTTATCGCAATCGTAAACTCATTCACTCAATTCGTGCCCGGTCATGTACATCTACATCACATCGGACAACAAGTAAAAGCCGAAATAGAATCATTGGGTTGTTTTGCAGCCGAATTCAATACAATAGCTATCGATGACGGAATAGCAATGGGACACGACGGAATGTTATATTCCTTACCTTCGAGAGACCTGATTGCTGATAGCATCGAGTACATGGTTAATGCCCACAAAGCTGATGCAATGGTATGTATCAGCAATTGCGACAAAATAACTCCGGGAATGCTTATGGCAGCTATGCGTCTGAATATCCCTGCTATATTTGTATCAGGTGGACCAATGGAAGCAGGCGAACTGGACAATAAGCATCTCGACCTTATTGATGCGATGATCAAAGCCGCGGACAATACCGTTTCAGATAAAGAAGTAAATGCCATTGAAAGAGCAGCCTGTCCCACTTGCGGATCATGCTCAGGTATGTTTACCGCTAACTCGATGAACTGTCTGAATGAAGCTATAGGACTTGGATTACCCGGTAACGGAACTATTGTAGCAACACATGCCAACCGTGCAAAGCTATTCAAGGATGCAGCTAAGCTAATTGTTGAGAACGCATATAAATATTACAGAGACGGAGATGCTTCAGTTCTTCCACGCAATATAGCATCAAAACAAGCCTTTCTTAACTCCATGACTCTGGATATCGCAATGGGAGGATCAACAAATACCATCCTGCACCTTTTGGCTATAGCACACGAAGCAGAAGTAGACTTTACGATGGATGACATAGATAAGCTGTCACGAAAAACACCATGCCTTTGTAAAGTAGCACCAAATACAGATAAATACCACATACAAGATGTAAACAGAGCAGGAGGTATCCTCAGCATTTTGGGAGAACTAGCAAAAGCTAACCTCATCGATACATCCGTAAAACGTTCAGACGGAATGACTCTGGCTCAAGCAATCGAAAAATACGATATTACAAAAGCCTCTATAAATAAAGATGCTGAGATATTATATAAATCAGCTCCCGGAAATAAGTTCAATCTCGTGATGGGTTCGCAAGACAGCTACTACCCTACCCTCGATACCGACCGAGTCTCGGGATGTATAAGAGATTTTGATCATGCTTATACTAAAGATGGAGGTCTGGGTATCCTCAAAGGAAATATTGCCCTCGATGGTTGTGTGGTAAAAACAGCTGGTGTAGATGAAAGTATATTCAAATTTTCAGGTACAGCTAAAGTCTTCCATTCTCAGGATGCAGCATGCGAAGGAATCCTTAGAGATCAGGTAAAATCAGGAGATGTAGTCGTCATCACATACGAAGGACCTAAAGGAGGTCCGGGAATGCAGGAAATGCTTTACCCGACTTCATACATCAAATCGAAACACCTAGGAAAAGAATGTGCCTTGATTACCGATGGACGTTTTTCGGGAGGAACATCCGGATTATCAATCGGACACGTATCTCCGGAAGCTGCTGCAGGTGGAGCCATTGGACTGGTTAGAGACGGTGATATTATAGACATCGACATTCCAAACCGTTCAATCAGCGTAAGAGTAAGCGATGAAGAATTGGAAAAGCGCCGTAATGAAGAATTCGCAAAAGGCAACTTAGCCTTTAAACCCAATAGAGATAGAAATGTTTCGAAAGCTCTGAAAGCCTATGCAAGCATGGTAAGTTCTGCTGACTTAGGAGCTGTAAGAATAATAGAATAAAAGTACATTAGACAGAAAATCATTAAGTATATGAGTACACAAATAACAGGAAGGGAAGCACTTATCCGGTCTTTGATACAGGAAGGTGTAGATACCATTTTCGGATATCCGGGAGGTGCTATCATGCCCATATTCGACACTATATACGATTACAAAGAGCAAATCAAACATATATTAGTACGCCACGAACAAGGAGCAACACATGCAGCTCAGGGCTATGCCCGTACTTCGGGAAAAGTAGGAGTTGCGTTTGTAACATCGGGCCCGGGAGCAACCAATACCATCACAGGTATTGCCGATGCAATGATGGACAGTACACCAATGGTAGTAGTAACAGGGCAGGTAGTATCTTCTCTTCTGGGAAGCGATGCATTTCAGGAAGCAGACGTAGTAGGTATTACTCAACCGATAACAAAATGGGCTTATCAGATAAGACGTGCCGAAGATATCCCTACAGCAGTAGCCCGTGCTTTTTATATAGCAGCATCTGGTCGTCCTGGCCCTGTTGTGCTGGATATAACCAAGGATGCTCAAAATGGTTTGCTTGACTATAAATACGAAAAGACCACATTTATCCGAAGTTATCAGCCGAAGCCCAATATAAACAATAAGGAGATAGAAGAAGCAGCACGAATAATCAATGCAGCGAAAAAACCTCTGGCACTTATCGGACAAGGCGTAATTCTGGGAGAAGCCGAACTGGAACTGAAAGATTTCATTGAAAAGAGCGGAATTCCTGCGGCATTTACGGTCTTGGGATTATCATCGATACCGACTGACCATTCTCAGAATGTAGGCATGCTCGGAATGCATGGAAACATCGGTCCTAATCTAAAGACAAACGAGTGTGACGTACTGATAGCTATAGGTATGCGTTTTGACGACCGTGTAACCGGAGACCTCAAGACATATGCCAAACAAGCAAAAATCATTCATTTCGATATTGATCTGGCTGAGATTGATAAAAACGTAAAAACGACGGCTCGTGTATACGGCGATGTAAAAGATACCTTACCTGCTGTAACGAAGTACATAGAAAATAAAGAGTATCCCGAATGGCTTGGTGAGTTCAAAGCATGTTATCAGCGGGAATACGACGTTGTCATTAAAAATGAGCTTTACCCCGAATCAGGCCATCTGAAGATGGGAGAAGTAATCAACAAAATATCTGAAGCGACAGGAAATAAAGCGGTATTAGTTACCGATGTGGGTCAACACCAGATGATGGGTGTCCGATATTTCAAATACCAGCAAAGCCGCAGCGTTGTCACTTCGGGCGGACTCGGAACAATGGGATTTGGCTTACCTGCTGCCATTGGGGCAAAAGTTGGAACGCCCGATCGGACAGTGTGCCTATTTGTTGGAGACGGAGGTATACAAATGACAATTCAAGAACTCGGTACTATTATGCAATACGACATTGATGTAAAGATTGTAATCTTGAATAATCATTTTCTGGGAATGGTACGTCAATGGCAGGAACTGTTTTTCGATGAAAGATATTCGGAAACAGTCATGAAGAATCCTGACTTTGTAAAAATAGCGCAGGCTTATAATATCGAATCTAAGAAAGTAGATAAACGCGAAGATCTTGATAGTGCCATATCAGAAATGCTGAATCATAAGGGTTCATTCCTGCTTGATGTTGATGTAGAAGCCAAGGGTATGGTTTATCCAATGGTTCCGGCAGGAAGTTGTGTGACAAATATTCTCTTGGGTGATGAATAAGACCAAACTGCTTGTATATCTCTTATTCGTGGCCGGATTAATATCCTGCTCAAAAGAATCGCCATACGAAATTCGATCTTTATACATAGAATATAATAATATACCGGCAGATATTCAAAAGATGATTGAACAACAAGTAGAAAACAAAAAAGATACGGTATTCAATTTTGCTAAAACCTCCGAGAAAAAACAATATATTATATATCGGTTTTATTCGGCCAGCCAATTACCAAAGGAAAACCTCCTTGATGGAACCCGTAAGATAAGGCTTTCTGTTCTGAATGAAAAAGACTCTATCGGAAACCCTCTGTATCAGGTGGAGCTTTACAAATCAGAACAGTCGCAATGGAAAAGAACCTGGAATTTAGGATCAACCTCTTTCTACTCCGATACCATAGTAAGTGACAAATACATCGGGCAGGCTTTAATTTCCAGTTTAAATATATCTCACTGGAAAGGTTTACCGTAAATCATATCTTTTTAAATAAAAAGTCATGGAAGAAAAAATATTATATACAGTAACCATCTTCTCCGAAAACACAGTAGGACTATTAGGTCAGGTTACAAGTGTTTTTACCCGCCGGCAGCTAAATATAGAGACTCTATCGGTCTCACCATCAGCTTTGCCGGGAATACATAAATTCACAATAACTATCTTTACAGACAGGGATACTATAGTGAAAGTCGTAAAGCAGATAGATAAACGCATTGATGTACTGAAAGCATATTTCAATACCGATGACGAACTTATACATCAGGAAATAGCATTATACAAATTATCTACACCCGATTTTCTAAAAATGGGCACGGTAGAGCAATTGATCAGAAAATACAATGCTAAAATTCTGGAGATAAACGAAAATTGTGTAGTATTGCATAAGACAGGGCATCATGCCGAGACTCAGGCTCTTTTCGAAGAATTAAGTAAGGCAATCGGAGTCCTTCAGTTTATCCGTTCGGGACGTATTGCTATCACAAAATCAAAAATCGAACGTTTGAGTGATATGCTGAAAGAAATTGAACATAAAAAAAATAGCTAATAACACGCGATATAAAGTTTCTGATGCTTGGAAATATAGGGACATATACATATACGATAGATGCATATCTGACCGACTTCAGGGGAAAAGCAACATTACCGATGATCGGAGGATTTATGCTTCAGGCGGCAACCCGACATGCCGAAGAACGAGGATTCGGATATTCGTGCATGGTTAGTAAACAACGGGTATGGGTACTTACCAGAATGAATATTCAATTATCGGGATATCCTGACAATGATACCCAAATCAAATTGCATACCTGGGTATCCGATGTGAATAAGCTATTCACCGAAAGATGTTTCGCTTTTGAAGATCAAAATGGAAATTACTTCGGATATGCACGCTCTTTATGGGCATCGATAGACATACAGACCCGTAGAGCCACAAATGTTTTGGAACTCGAGGGAATGACAGACTTTATCTCCGACAAAGAATGCCCGATTGACAGTGCCGGAAAGATAGTACCAGCAAAAGATTCGGAACTAGCAGACTCTTTTATCGTGAAGTATAGCGATATAGATATAAACAAGCACTTGAACAGCATGAAATACATTGAACATTTCGTGGATATATTTCCGCTTGAGTTATATCAAAAAAAGGAGATTAAAGGCTTTGAGATAAACTATATCACAGAGGGAAAATATGCATCCGAGCTCTCCATATTTAAGAAAGAAATTTCGGATAATATCTATTCTCTTGATATGAGACATGACGACAAGGCGATTTGTGTCGCCAGAGTCACATGGAAATAAATAACGTCTACATTATTAGACGATCATTAATAATAATTCATCTATTTCTTAATAATAAAATTAAAAACACAAAATGGCAGAAATGAATTTTGGAGGAGTTACCGAGCAGGTAGCGACCCGCGAAGAGTTCCCACTGGAAAAAGCAAGAGAAGTTCTTAAAAACGAAACTATTGCAGTTATCGGTTACGGTGTACAAGGTCCCGGACAAGCTCTTAACCTGAGAGATAACGGATTTAATGTAATTATCGGACAACGCAAAGGTGGTAAAACTTGGGAAAAAGCAATCGCTGACGGTTGGGTTCCCGGAGAAACTCTATTCGAAATCGAAGAAGCTGCATCTAAAGGTACTATTATTCAATACCTACTATCAGATGCTGCTCAAATAGAAGTATGGCCTCGCATTAAACCTTATCTTACTGCAGGTAAAGCATTATACTTCTCTCACGGATTCGGTATCACTTACAAAGAACGTACAGGTATTATACCTCCTGCTGATATTGATGTAATCCTTGTAGCACCTAAAGGATCAGGAACAAGCCTTCGCCGTATGTTCCTTGAAGGACGTGGTTTGAATTCGAGCTACGCTGTATTCCAGGATGCAACAGGACGTGCTAAAGAACGTACAATAGCTCTTGGAATCGGAGTCGGATCGGGATATCTTTTCGAAACAGACTTCAAACGTGAAGTATATTCTGACCTTACCGGAGAACGCGGAACATTGATGGGAGCAATACAAGGTATTCTTCTTGCCCAATACGAAGTTCTTCGTGAAAACGGACACTCTCCATCAGAAGCGTTTAACGAAACTGTAGAAGAGCTTACTCAATCTCTTATGCCTCTTTTTGCTGAAAAAGGAATGGACTGGATGTATGCAAACTGTTCTACAACTGCACAACGCGGAGCTTTAGACTGGATGGGACCTTTCCATGATGCAACAAAACCTGTATTCGCAAAACTATATGCAGAAGTTGCTTGTGGCAATGAAGCTCAACGCTCTATTGATACCAATTCAAAACCAGACTATCGCGAAGGATTGGAGAAAGAACTGGAAGCTCTTCGCGAAAGTGAAATGTGGCGTACGGGTGCTGTCGTAAGAAAACTTCGTCCTGAAAACAACTAATTTTTTAAGATTGGCTAATATACTGAGAACCTGTATATATATGTACAGGTTCTCTTTTTTCAGGAATCTTTTCAACTGCTTTTTTCACTCAGAACTTGCATATATAAACAAAAAGCAGTAATATTGCATCCGATTTCAAGAACTAACTTCTTAATCAGGTCCTATAGCTCAGTTGGTTAGAGCATCTGACTCATAATCAGGGGGTCCTTGGTTCAAGCCCAAGTGGGACCACTCCCAAAAGCAATTACAGTAATGTAGTTGCTTTTTTTATTTTATCTTACTTTGAGAATATATCCCATTACCAACATAAATAAATGACAACAAATTTCTAGCTTAATTAACTAATACAAAAACTATTTGTCATAAATAGCAGCATAAAACATCATATATCTAAAAAAACGGACAAATAGCAGCAAAAACAGTCAAGAATTCATCTTTTTCGCAAAAATAACATACATTTACAGAATGCTATAATTTACAAAACATTAAAGACAGACACTAGACCGATTAATCATTATTTTCAATCATAAAACATAGTTTAGACTTGATTCATTGGAGTAGATCATAATGAACAAAACTATAAATACAAACTTGAAAACAACTAAAATATACAGTATATGGAGTTTCGCTTTACTGCTATTCTGTTATTGTCCATTCCGCTGACAATAACAGCGCAAATCGTACAACGTTATAACAGTCCCCGTTCCGGCGATGAAATAATAAAACAGCAGGTCGAATTTAAAGATCCCGGAAGAGAAGGAGAAAACGTCATCTGGGACTTTGGTAAACTCAAATCTATTAATAATCGGTACTCTTTGACTTATTCTTCTCCTGATCTATTGGACAATTCTTACTATATATTGGGACGTGACACAATACAGTCAAATAATGATTCTGTTCAGTCTCTGATCGGCACAGAACATAGCACTATGTATTATTTACAGGTGCAAAATAACAGTCTGTCTGTTCTTGGTCACGAAAATGCAACAACTTCCCTGAAGTATACCCCTTCGTTATTATCAATGACATACCCGACTAACTATAATGAATTGCATCAAAAGCAATATCAATCCAAGGGGCTGTACTCATGCCGTATACCTTTCGAATCACAGGGAGAAATCAAACAGATCGCAGATGCTTATGGTATTATGATTCTTCCGTCGGGAGATACATTGAAAAACGTGATGCGGGTAAAGACCGTCCAAACCATCGAGGAGACCATTTTCGATGTCAATAATAACGTGAATACTATCCTAAATATGAATGTCGAGAATTATAAATGGTTCTCGAAAGGGTATCGTTATCCTATCTTTGAGACGATCAAGACAATTCCTCAGGACTCTTCTGCGAATGAATTTTCCACTGCTTTTTTCTTTCCTCCTCAGGAACACTTGTATCTGGATACAGATCCGGATAATCTGGCAGTTTTGGATAGTTTGTGGAATATTGACCATAATATACCGGATGTGACAGATCCGACTGAAGAACAGCCCAATGCAAATCTCTCCTATAATTTCTATCCTAATCCGGTTGAAAGCATACTTACTGTAGAGTATTATCTTGAGAAGCCATCATCGGTAACGATCTCACTCTACAATCTTGACGGCAGGCTTATAAAAACTGTAGTTAAACCGATTTCATCAAGCGGTATATATACCGAACAGATCGATTGTTCATCCTTAGCTAAGGGAACTTATATTATAAGTATAGGTACGGGTTATAAAGTGTATTCTGATAAAGTGGTTAAGAAATGACAAAGAGAATATCGAAAAATACCTTAAGTATAATGTTCTTGTTGTGTTTAATCACACTTTATTCACACGCAGATAATGGAGTTACTCCTAACCTCAACATTATTCCAACATCCCCTAATGCTGCAGCATTAGGAGCATATGGAGTGGTACCTGTTGATCTACATACAGGAACAATCTCTGTTTCGGTTCCGATATACGATATAAATCTTGATGGAGAAGTGATTCCTATTAGTTTATCATACCGCACAACAGGGGTTAAAGTTGCACAAGAAGCCAGCTCTGTCGGATTAGGATGGACTTTAAATGCAGGAGGATGTATTGTTCGGAATATAAAAGGGTTAGATGATTTTGGCGGAGGTGGATTTTACGATCATCCGGGAGAATTTTTTCCCCCAGGAAACGATCCTTCAGATGACGATTTTAGTGGATTGATTTGGAGAGAAAAGCTATTCGATCCTACTGCTATAGGTTTTAGATCGTATTATTTAGGCGAAATGGATCCTGAACCAGACTCATATTTTTATAATTTCTGTAATAAATCAGGAGAAATGCTTATGAGTGCCGATCAAAAATTTTATTTTCAGAATCATAATGAATTTTTATTTGTAAAAAAAGCAAGCGAATACGAATGGATTTTATATGACTCTAAGGGATATGAATATACATTCTCTCAAATAGAAAGATCTAAAGCTTATTTTAGAACAGATTTAAATGTATATATAAATCCTGAAACAATTCCTAAAAGCTCATTATTTTATACAGACGGCAGCAGGTATGTAATGACTGCGTGGTATTTATCAAAGATTAAATCGCCTAAAAACAATATCGTGGAATTTAAGTATGAAACTGAAGAAATTGAAACTCCTATATCATTTGCCGAAGAAGTATTTTCTTCAATTTATTCAGATCCTGATTTACCTAAAGATTTAGGCAGTAGTTTTAGCTACTACTCTTACTCATATTCTAAGATAGAACAACCTCGTATTAGTCAAATACTTTTTGATAAAGGATCTATAAATTTTTCGTCCTCAGCAAGGTTAGATATTATAGGAGCCAATAAGATCGATAAAATTCAACTCAAGGATAATTCAGGAAATTTAGTAAAAGAAATAAATCTAGCATACTCTTATTTAGGAGTAACAGGTAAACCTCTAACATGCAAAATGTTACTAAATGAAGTTTCTGAGCAATCAGGCGATCAACAAAAAAAATATATACTAAACTATAATTTAGGAGCAACCGGGAAAATACCATCTAAGCAATCTATTGCGACTGACTGGTGGGGGTATTATAACAAAAGTGCTGAACCCAATCTAAATACCGGGTTTAAGACAATTGCAGGCATAACAAATACCTATACTTCTAGTAATAATAATTATTTATCAGGAAGGGACAAGTCTTCTCTGCTTGAGACAACCCTAATTGGAACACTATCTTCAATAACATATCCTACTGGAGGAAGATCTGAATTTATATATGAATTAAACAACTTCCTATCCACACCTGGGCTTGATGGATTAAGTTTAGAAAAAAAAGACACGGTTTTATTTATACTAGATACAGCTCTTAAATATGGAGGGCAAGCAACCATTAATAGTGAACAATTTACGATAGAAAAAGGAGTTCAGAACAAGAAATATTATTGGTACCTCCAGGGTCCTCCCCCATTAGATAATAACCCTTATGAAAACTGGATATTTAATGTATCAATTAATCTACAAAAATTAGAGGATACAAAATGGAAATCGGCCAGAATTTTCACAAAACAGTTCACTTATATGCAACTCTCAAATGGAGAGGCCTTTGATGAAATAAACGCTGTCGAATCAGATGGAACCTATAGACTTGTACTCTCTTATGATATGAATATAGATGATGAAATTCGTAACAACTCATATTTTTCATTTTCTATGACATATTCTAGTCCTTTCGTATATGAAAAAGATAAAGACAAAGAAATACAAGGCAATGGGATTCGAATCAAAAGCATTAAGAATATCCTACCCAATGGGACAGTTAATCTCACAGAGTATGGGTACGTTGATGAATCAGGGAAATCATCAGGAATTATAAAAGCCAATCCGATGCATTACGGACTTGCTTATTTGACCACATCTATCAACTCAATGACTGGGGATGGCTCTCCTACATACAGAAAAATTAAGGAAGCATATTATTTTACAGTACAAACCTCTCCTTTATATAGCGTCTCTAAAAACCATGTAGGCTATTCAATAGTTAAAGAAGATAAAGAAAAAAATGGTTATACAATACAAAAATTTCATAATACAAGTGAAAGTCCTCAGATAAATTTATATACAAAGTATGTCCCGGGCGTCCCAAGTGTTTATGATATATTAGATGGAACTCTTATAGAAAAACAAATTCGAGATTGTAATAACCAGTTAAAAGAACGGAGTTTATATACATATACACTAGGCAAACATCAATTTGTTACAAAAGGATTACGGATGTATAACTTTCCGATGAAAAGCTTAATAGAAAGTGAAACTAATACTCTGCTGCCTAATATATTTTTCTATCCAAGAGAATTTGAAAAATACAATTTAACTCAGGAAATTAATATAAAATACTTTGATAAAGATTCGATCTCAGTTATAAAAGAATACAAATATGATCCTGCCTATTTTATAAATAATAGTACCAAAATCACAGATAGTAAGAAATCAGTAACAGAAAGTATATTAAAATATCCATTTGATTTTACTGATGCTTTAAGTCTAAAAATGAAGAACAATTACATTCTCAATCAACCTATTGAATCAATAGATTTGAAAGATAACGTGATAATCGGGGGCGGAAAGATTTCTTATATAGATACTCTAGGATTATTACTGCCTAATAAATATTATAAACTAGTAGCAGAGAATAATCTTAATCTAAATAATTATTCAAATAAATTTTCTTTGGAGAATACTTTAGGTAATTATACAAACAATGGTCAAATAGGACGTATTATAGGTAAAGATGGATTGATTTCAATCTATTTATGGAGCTATGATGGCCAATACCCTATTGCAGAGATCAAGAATGCAACTTACTCTGAGGTTGAGACTGCAGTTAAGACACTTTTTGGAGTTATCAATATTGATGCATTATCAAAACTGGCAATTCCTAATGAGACAAAACTAAAAGATGGAGATTTACAAAAAACTCTCCCTAAAGCTCTTATCACCACCTATACCTACAAACCCTTAGTTGGGATGACCTCTATGACCGATCCTCGAGGAACAACCACCACTTACGAATACGACTCATTCGGGAGGTTATCCAAAGTAAAAGATGCCAATGGCAAACTGATTAATACTTACGACTATCACTATCAAAACCAATAAACACAAACGATGACAAAATACATAATACTCTATCTGAGTTTGTTGTGTAACCTTTGTGCTTATTCTCAAAGCGAAGTGAATCTGGGAGAAGGAGCTATACCCAATGGAGGCAGTGTCACAGCCTGTACAAAGATAACGCTTCAACCCAAGTTCTCTTTCAAGGCTGATAATACGAAGACCCTGACTCTGAAAATGTCGCCGTCGACCTGTGATCCATTCAATGGTCAGGATATAAACGTAACGGCTGTAGCGGATCATTAAACAATTCGGACCGGGAGACGCATGGGCGAACGCTCCTTCCGAAACAGCCTATCTCACCAATGACCAAACCATGAATGCCTGTATAATGTACACGGTAGGAGGAACCCGTCAGGCTCCGTCTTTGACCAAAGGTGCTAATTATCCGACAGGAGAATTATATGTCACACAAATCAAAGACGAACGGACAGATAATACCAGAGCCATCTCTTACGAGTTTAAAGACAAGCTCGGTCAGGTTGTAATGACACGCCAGATTAATGATGGTGCAAATCTCGATACTTATTATGTTTACGATGATTATGGTAATCTGTGCTATGTGCTGCCTCCTTTAGCCGCAGGAAAGAGCGATACCGCCACCCTCAACTTATTAGCCTATCAATATAAGTTCAATGACCGCAACCTATGTATCTGGAAAAAACTTCCGGGATGTGAACCTGTATATTATGTATATGATAAAGCAGACCGCTTGATCCTGACTCAGGATGGCGAACAAAGACAAAACAGCGAATGGCTGTTCTCTGTGCCCGATGCTCTGGGTAGGGTTGTTCTTAGCGGTATCTGTAAGAATTCATTGGATTATAGCACAAGCCCTCTGCAGTCAACAGTCATAAAAGCAGATTGGAAAAAGGCAACGAACAATTACAAAGGATATGAAGTAAGCGGTATTACGCTATCAACGCCAACGGTACTTACAGTTAATTATTATGATAATTATGAGTTTATCAATCTTAATAGTTTCCCAAACTGGACTTTTATTTCTCAAACCGGATATGGAACTCAGCACGGTAATAATAAAACCCTGCTCACAGGAACAATCATCGCTCAGCTCAATAATACAAACAAATTGCTTTATACAGCTATGTATTATGACCTGAAAGGGCAGTTGATTCAGACCCAAAGCACCAATCATCTAGGAGGAAAAGAAACAGAATACATTGCCTATAATTTTACAGGTCAACCGATAAAAAAACAGCATGTGCATACCAAAGGGACGACTACCCAAACCGAATTATATGCATACGAATACGATCATGCAGGACGATTACTCACAACAAAACATAAGCTGAATACGGGCAGTGAAGTTATTCTGGCACAGAATACATATGATGAGTTGGGACGGTTGAAAACTACTGTTGGTAATAGTCAATCCGCTCTGACAACCAATTATACATACAATATACGGTCGTGGACAAAAAGTATCAACAATACTCTTTTTGTTGAAGCATTAGACTATAAGATGAATGGAGATATAGGTATTCAGACATGGACACAGAATAGTAAGACCCGTAAGTATGTATTTGCATATGACAACATCTCCCGTCTTAAATCTGCAACTTATACAGGCGATGGTAAATTCGGGGCGACTTACACTTACGACAGTCACGGCAATGTCAAGACCTTAACACGGGAAGGATTGACTACGGCAGGAACATACGGAACAATTGATAACCTCACATTCAATTATGATGGAACGGGCAACCAGTTAAAATACATTACGGATGCAGGTCCTAATGTAGCATTGAGTACCAGTTCCGATTTTAAAGATTTCAGTAAGGTAACCACAGCAGAGTATACGTATAATAAGAACGGCGCGATGACCAATGATCTGAATAAAGGCCAGACGGTTTCTTTCAACTCATTGAATCTGCCTCAGGAAATGCTGATCAATAACGCAACTGCCAAGGGAAAGAATTACTATATTTACACAGCTACCGGAGCTAAACTGCAGGTGATACATTTAGTTGATCCCACTCTTCAGATACAACCCGTAACAGGAACATCGAATGATGCGGCTTATCGAAACAAGGACACGACCGACTATGTTGGAAACAAGATATACGAAAACGGAATACTCAACAAAATACTTACGGATAACGGATATATCGAAGGTGGAATTTATTATTTTTACATCAAAGACCACTTAGGCAATAACCGCATAGTGGCGAATGCTTCGGGATCGGTTATTCAGCGGAATAGCTATTATCCATTCGGCATGTCTTTCGGAGAGGAATCCGGGGAGAAGTAGAAAAAACAGAACTTTAGATACAACGATTTACGGAACACAGATAACGTGTTTATTATTTAATCTATTTTATATTTCTCATGAAAATTAAACGTTTGGTAGCTTTTTATATTGATCTTATATCTATCTTATTCCCTGGTGCAATTATAAGCTTGTTCATGGACGAGCACCCACTGACAATTATTATAGTTTTTTCTTTGATATTTTCTTTAATTCTGAATAAAGACATATTAGATGGACAAAGTTTAGGTAAAAGAATCCTCAAACTGAAAGTTGTTAAAAAGAAAGGACAATCTACACCATCCAAATTAATCTGTTGTATTCGGAATATATTCTTATTTCTATGGCCGATTGATTTATTCCTTATATTATTCACAGGGAGAAAATTTGGAGATTATATAGCTCAAACAGAAGTTGTAACGAAAACAAGTGCTTCTGGATTTGTTACCCGAAATATAATAACGAGAAGTATACTGTTCATAATAATAACTGCTGTTATTATTAGCTTAATTCTATACTTTACTGTGTACAATTCCAGATCATACCGATTATTATATATCTAAGTTGATAACCGGTTTCTTTCTCTCTTTAATTATGAAGAAGAATTTAATTTAAATAAATTTGAAAAAAGCATATCATTATCTATATTATCGATTATATAGGTATTATAACTCAGGATTCTTTGTCTTCAAGACAGAGATGAAAGCAAATATAGTATTGTCCATATTAGAGCTTCTCTTTCTTATATCTATCTTCGTTTATTATAAAATTTTCGTTAATCGATATATCCATCTAAATAATAACTTATATATATGGATTGTAACAGGTCTCGTTTATGCTTTTAACTATATAGTATTTCAGTCTCGTGATCAATGGAAAACTATAATAAAAGAATTTGACAACCTAAGTAGGAAAAAGAGGATTATCTATGATATAGCTGTATATATATTTATAGCATTTGTTTTTGCAAATCTAATATTCTCTTTTTATCTAATGAGTCAAATCGATTGGAGTTTATATCGGTAAATCTAATATTTTGAATCGCCTACTTAAGATGTGGAAAGCAACCTCCATCTACTCGGATATGGCATCCGTGGACTAATCAAAAAAGGATTTATAATCAGTCTTCTAGCATATCATTATATTTTTATCTATACCAAAAGTGTTCTTTAAATTTCACAATAATATCTCAACTTGGAAAAGTATACGACTGAAAAGATGTAGTTTTCGAGTAACTTTTGTTACCTTTTGTGTTTATTCAACAAAATAGATATTATTGTTTTGTTCCCATTAAACATTAATTATTAACTCAAAATACAACATGAAAAACTTATTCTTTACATTAATTATTATAACAGGATGTTTCTTTATCACTTTCTGTTCTCGCACACACACAAAATCAAATGACATTGCCGAAGGATGGGATATAGTTCCTCATATAATGAGAAACATATCACCTCCTCAATTCCCCGACACTGTATTCAATATTCTTGATTACGGCGCTAAGTCCGATACAACCTTCAATAGTTTGCCGTCCATCATGACCGCTATAAATGCGTGTAATACGAATGGAGGAGGAAAGGTTCTGATTCCTAAGGGGTCTTATTTAGTGAAGGGCTCAATCATGCTGAAAAGTAATGTTAACCTACATCTCGAGGAAGGTGCAAGATTAGAGTTTTCGACCAACCCTAAAGATTATCTACCGATGGTACTTACTAAATGGGAAGGAACCGAATGTTATAACTACAGCCCATTCATATACAGCTACCAGTCAGTAAACGTAGCACTAACAGGTAAAGGAGAAATCGATGGCAATGGATCTGTTGAATTTAACAGCTGGCGGCAAAAACAAGATCCGGCAACAGATAGACTGCGCCAAATGGGCAACGACTCTATTCCGGTCTATGAACGTGTCTTCGGGGAAGGTTGGTATCTTCGTCCCGGGATGATTCAATTTTTCGGCTGCAAGAATGTATTAGTTGAAGATCTAAAAATATACGACTCTCCATTTTGGATTATCCATCCTGTATATTGTGATAACGTAATCGTGCGAAATGTATATATCGACAGTAATAATCTTAACAATGATGGATGTGACCCCGAATCGTCATCAAATGTATTGATCGAAAATGTCGATTTTAATGTAGGAGATGATGGAATAGCCATCAAATCGGGAAGAGACCAGGAAGGTTGGCAAATAGGACGCGCAACCGAAAATGTGATCATCAGAAATTGCCACTTTGCACGTTGGGCTATAACTATCGGGAGTGAGATGTCGGGAGGAGTACGCAATATATTTATCGAAGACTGTAAAATAGACAGCTGTAGAAATGCCATATATTTTAAGTCGAATCTCGATAGAGGAGGCTTCTTCGAAAATCTGTACATGAGAAATATCGAAGCTGACATTTGCTCGTGGGGAGTCGTTAACTTCCGTACCGATTATCATGGATACAGAGGGGGCAACTACCCCACTCAATTCAGGAATATTACAGTCGAAAACATTGTGTGCAACAGAGTAGATAGTGTCGCTATTATGGCAAACGGGGTTCCCGAAGCTAAATTACACGACATAACATTACGGAATATAAAGGTAAAGAATGCCCCGAAAGCAACTCAAATGAAAAACGTGGTTAATCTAAAACTTGAGAATGTCGAAGTCAATGGAAAATTAATAAGCAAAAATGATGAATAAGAAGATTGTCTTAAGGTCTCAGACCGTTTTATTGACTTAGCAAGCATAACAGCAAGAGTAAGTTATCATATTAGAATACTACATTAAACACTTTCTGTTGCTTATTTATTTGTTTTTCTTATTATTTCAGAGAATAGATATTCGGGGCTTTTCTGTAATTTTACTTCAAAAAGTATTCCATGAATTCAAAACTGAAAGGAACTCTATATGCCGTTATTTCTGCGGTAAGCTATGGAACAAATCCACTAGGAGCACTATCCTTATACAAAGAAGGGGTAAATGCCAATTCCGTTCTGTTTTACAGATTTTCCTTAGCTGCAATCATTCTCGGAGGACTAATGCTCGTTCAAAAAAAGTCTTTCAGGATAACTCCGAAGGAATTACTTATTATCAGCAGCTTAGGGATACTTTTTGGAATATCATCGCTAAGCCTGTTCACTAGTTTTCATTATATGGATGCAGGAATAGCTTCTACTATATTATTTGTATACCCTGTAATGGTTGCAGTAATAATGGCTGTGGTCTTTAAAGAGAAAGTATCACTCACTACCGCTTTATCGATTCTTTTTGCTCTAGCCGGAATTTCTCTCCTTTACAAGAATGAGGGAGGCAGTACATTAAGTTCTATCGGTGTACTGTTAGTCATGACATCTTCCCTTAGCTATGCCGTCTATATTATAATTGTAAACAAATCGTCATTAACCATGTCATCGGTGAAACTCACATTTTATGTGCTTCTTTTCTGTATGCTGACAATTGCTATACACTCCCTCAGCTCAGAGGCCAACCATTTACAGATGCTGACCACACCATCCATGTGGATGTGGGCTGGAATGCTGGCTTTAGTTCCTACTATAATATCCTTAATAACGATGGTTAAGGCTGTACATGCTATTGGTTCTACCCCGACAGCTATTATGGGAGCACTAGAGCCACTGACAGCTGTTGTCATAGGAGTTTCCGCTTTTGGAGAACTCTTCTCTATGCGGATGGCAGTGGGTATACTGATGATTTTATTTGCTGTAATTCTTATAATTGCGGGAAAGTCTTTACACCCTCAGTTTTTACTGGCAACGGTCAATAATGCCAGACATACATTACAGAAGTATTTTAGATGGAGATAGTATTTTTCATCTCTGGTTTAATATCCTCAAAACCATCTCCCGACGCTGCCTTGAGATAACAATACTAGTTCCATCTTTCATTTGAATATATCCGCCATCAGTTTTCACAAAGCTCTTCACTTCATTCAGATTTATAAGATGCGACTGGTGTACCCTCAGAAAATCATATGCAGTCAGCAGCTCATCGTACTCTTTCAGCGTCTTTGAAATTAATAGCTTATCTCCATTTTTCAGATAAAAATTTGTATAGTTTCCATCAGCTTGACAACGAACGATATCAGCCACTGCTACAAACTCTATCTTATCAGACAAAGGCAGAGCGATAACCTTATTAAGAGAATCACGGTGTTGGTTTTCAAGCAGATTAACCATACGGAGATTAGTCATCCTATTCTGTATTGATTTTGCGGCTTTATCCACTGCCCGGAGGAGTTCGATTGTATCGATAGGCTTTACAATATAATCCAACGCAGAAAACTTAATAGCCTTAACCGCATAATTCGTAAATGCTGTCACAAAAATGACTTCAAAATTCAAGTCAGATAAACTTTCCATCATCGAAAAACCATCACCTCCGGGCATTTCAATGTCGAGAAAAACCAAATCGGGTTTCAGCTCTAAGATCTTTTGTCTCCCTTCCAAAGCTGAAGAGCAAAGAGCTACAACCTCCAAATCAGGACAATAATCTTTGAGTTTACTATAGAGATTCCCTCTGTTGTGCTGTTCATCTTCAACAATTACACCTCTTATCTTATATTTTATATCTTCCATATTATCAGATTCTTTATCCATCAAACAGGAATACTAAGAATAACCCTGCATCCTTTTGTTATTCCATCCTGCTCTACATTTTCTATTTGTATGCCTATATTCAAGTGCAAGTCTTTATTCAATAAAGCTAGCCGCTCTCGGGTAGATTTCAAACCGAAACCTTTCGTTTTACTCTCTATATCCGGCATAAATCCACTACCGGTATCAGTTACCTGAGCATATAAAATTTGATCTTTCAGACTGAAATCAATTATAACATTTCCTCCTCCATAAGGAACAATCCCATGTTTTATCGCATTTTCAACAATAGGCTGAATAAGCATTCCCGGAATTTCCTCTATCTCAGTTTCTATATTTTCATCGACCACAATAGAATAAGTAAAAGGAACACGCAATTGCTCTAAGTGCAAATATAAACTAATGAGAGCTATCTCATCCGACAAAGGAATCAGCCTTTTCTCTGAAGAATTCAACACAATACGAAGAAGTTTTGCAAAATTAACGAGATATTCATCTGCTTCCTTCCTTTTATCCTGAGCTATAAGATTTTGAATAGAACCTAAAGCATTAAATGTAAAATGAGGATTCATCTGTGCCCTGATAGCCTTGAGTTCGAGTTCAAGTAACTGCCTCCTCACCCTCTCCTGCCTTTTCACGAAGAAACGCACAAGAAAGAATGTAACAAGAACAGCCGCTAATATAATCAAAACAAAGGGTAAGACCCTGCTCAAAGCAGAGTCTTTTGTTTTTAAGGTATCCATATCATCCTGTATCAACCGAATCAGAAAGTGAGGAGAATCTATATATTTGCTGTTTTGCCATCGATCTACAATAGTACCGTCATTCCTCATCACGATATAAGCATCTGGATTAGACGCTACCTTATATCGATAATCTCTGATGACTTTATCGGGCACAAAATACAAGAACTGATGAATCTTATTATTTTTCTCAAAAAGAGATTTTTGGGATTCTCCGGTAACAATATAAACTTTTACTTTCTTCTCCAATTTGGCTTTTTTAATCTCGTCTTCGAAATTGCTTAGTCTTTTTTCGAAAAACCGATCATCCGGATTGTTACCTAAATTGTCGCTTACAAAGAGAACTATGTATTCATCAGACTTATTTCCAATCGAAAGGTATTTCTCGACATCCAGATCCAAGCCTTTCAAATTGGCTCCCGGCTCAACTTTCAATAATTTCTCATGCAAATCGACAACCGGAGTCCGAAACTCAGGAATACTACATCTTTCAATAAAATATTTATACTCCCTTTCGCTTTCATTCAACTGAAAATAAATCATTTGATCTTTCAAGGCTTCGCTTGTCAAATAAAACCTCGGATATCCCCAGAAGATAGCATCGGCAAAATAAAATTTCATAATATTCCCTTGTAAATACCTTATACCGGTGAGTATACTATTATTTGCCTGCCGTGCTTTAAAGTCAAAAAATGTCTGAATAAGATCCCCGTAATTATAGGGCTGGTACAAATAATCGGTAAAAGGATAGAGATTCGTAAAATGCTTATCACCCCAAGGTATATTGCTCTCGTCATGATACCTCTGTCCCCAATCTCTCATTACATTCTCATTATAGATTATCATCTTCTGAGCCGCATACCAATAGTCGAATGAAAGCTTGGCTGATTTTACCCAATACTCATTCATCGAAGATTCATATTTGCTGAACTCTGTATTGAAAACCGACTCAGCTTGTGCAAAAAAGTCGCCTGACCTCTTCTCCCCCTTATATAATAGCGGCACTATTGCATTCGTAAATATACTATTTATAGACCCTTTACCTGAGATCTTATATTCGCTATTAATGGAAGCTACATTAAGAGAATCTCCGGGAGTAAGATCCAGTATAACGTTTTCAAAATAAACCCGCTTAGGTTCGGATAAAAATAAATCAAACTGATAAGTATTTTCATCTTTATGAACCGGCTTTATTTTAATGTCTCCGTTAGAAATAAAAACCTGATCTTCTTCAATATCTACAGGAACAGTCAGTTTTATCTGAGTATTCGGATTTAAATCGAATGAAGCCGAACTTAACTGAATAAATGCAGGACTTTCAGAATTTTTTTTAACATCGGGACTCAAATCAATCAGCCAAGGCATGGACAGTCCTTCTTTAAGATTCTTCGTCCATCGATTAAAATAAGATTGCAGAGCAGATTTTACTATAAAATCAAAATTCAGAGTATAATCTAATATCGTTCCATCAAAATGAACCATACTTAACCCCTTTGGTATCTCGAAGATCTGTGCATACCACATTTTAGCTGACCTCCCACTTTTCGGGTCGTCAGTCTGTTTCGGAAAATTAACGCTCACCTCTCCGGTATTATTAGCTAGCGATGCTGTAACCAAGTTATTCTCAAAAAGAAAGAAACGCGACTTTCCATCAAAATAATCGCCGTAATAACTGAAGTCTAAATAATTATTTACTCCTACACCTTCTCTCTTTAATAAATCCGGATAATTCAGATTCGGATAGCATATATACCAGTTAAAAGGTCTTACAGCCATGCGTACTGAATCTTTATCTACAGATAAAACAATAAATTCGACATCTATTTTCTGTACATTATCATAACTCCAGACCGACGAAGGCTCTGACTTTCCGACAGGAACAGTAATTTTCAAGCTAAACGAATCTCCCGCTTTCAAATCCTTGACCGAAGTAACACTCTTGCTCCAAATCTCAACAGATAAGACTGAGAATAGCATGAACGCAATTAACAATATTCTTTTCATAGCAAACAAATTTAATTAACAGATTTCATTTCGTATCATAAAATTATATATCTGTCAATTCTTAAAATCAGAAGTTTATCAAACAGTCTCACCGACTTATTATACTACCTATCTTATCTATTATTCAAAAGTACATACCAATAAAAGCAAATAAGACCGGAAGAAAAACTTCCGGCCTCATTTATCAAATACTTAGGCAAACCGTAAATAAATCAATCTTTAAGTATTACTTTATTGCTGCAATACGACTGATATATTTTCCGATAATATCGAATTCTAAATTAATAACCGAGCCTACTTTAAACTGATGAAAGTTTGTATGCTCGTATGTAAATGGAATAATAGCTACCTGAAAAGAATTATCTGTAGGATTACATACAGTAAGGCTTACACCATTTACCGTAACCGATCCTTTATCTACTGTAAGATATCCTTTTTTTGCCATCTCTTTATCGTAATCATACTCAAAAGTAAAATACCAGCTGCCATCCGCTTCATCAATAGCGATGCAACGGGCGGTCTGGTCAACATGTCCTTGAACGATATGCCCGTCAAGGCGTCCGTTCATTAACATACTGCGCTCCACATTTACCTTATCTCCGAGATTTAACAATCCGAGATTCGATCTTTCCAACGTTTCCTTTACAGCTGTCACAGTATAAGAATCTTCGGTAAGATCTACAACCGTAAGACACACCCCATTATGGGCGATGCTTTGATCTATTTTCAGCTCTTTCACAAAAGAACAACCGAGAGTCAGATGTATATTTTCATTTTCCTTCCGGATATTTTTTATAATAGCTGCATCTTCAACAATTCCTGAAAACATATCCTTATATTTTTTTGATTATTCAATCTATGTTTACAATTAACTACAATCATATCAACAATATAGCCAATACAAAAAGGACTCAACCCTTAAAGGGATACAAAGATACAAAATAAAAACCAGAGAAAAGAGCAAAAAAAATTATCTGAAATTTAGCGTTTGATTATTAGACTAATAGTGTATCTTTGCAAACTGAAACGTATATTTAAAGATCTATAAGGTTTTGATGACCGAATTTGTTAAACTCAGCATAAAAAACTGACATACTTACATATTAACAAAAAGATATAAAACCTCATATTCAACCACATAAACAAAGAGCAACAAACGTAAAATTAACTAAATAAATGAAGAAAGTAAGTCTTATTTTATTTCTTATAGCACTAATCGTATCAGGGATAAATGCTCAACCAAACCGTAAATATCGAGATTGCGGTATTTTATTCGAAGTTAGTAATAACCCAAACTGGGGATACGGCGAACCCGTAATAACATACGTACAGCCTTTCTCTTCTGCATACAATGCGGGATTGAAACGTGGCGACATCATAATGGAAGTCAACGGCTCTGCAACCTATCTAAGAAACAGCCAAACAATAGCAGGATGGCTTACCGGAGGCAGCGAAAGGGATATGACTTTAACTATTAGAAATATCAATACCTATTTTAAAGAATACAAAGTAGAGGCAGAGACCAGAGTTATGAATTCCATCAGTGAATTTGATCTGGCATCTATGTATTCTTTTTATAGCATAGAAAGCACCAGCGACAGATCATTTACCTTACCTCTGAAAGTGAATCCGAATCAAAATGTTGACTTTTCGGATTATCACACATTCGATTTCATCAATGAGGGTACATCTGTTCCCGAAATAGACCATTACATAAACAAAATAATTGAAGAAGCTCTTATTGATCGAGGTTTAACAAGAAGCAGCAACGATCCTGACATTATTGTACAATCGTACTACAGTTATCAGCCGAATGTTAAATACAGTTCTGCAGGTAGAATTCAAAATCAAAAGACATGGAGATTCGATCCTGAAACCCGTCAGATGATTCAGGTTCCGATACTTTCGGGCGATGATGTGAATGCAGAAACAAAAGGACAATATGTACTTGAATTAGGAATCAGATTTTTCGACAAAAAGTATATCAGTAAAGATAAAATGACTCAGATTTGGGATTGCAAAGCAACCGAATACCTTACTTCCGATTATGATTTATCTGAATACACCCGTATACATGCACCTCTCATGATGATGCAATATCCTTACACCACGGCCAAAACATCAGCTAAATATCTTGTCAACTACAAAGGATTTAATTACACAGGTATGAATTTTGATAACAAAGACCTCAAAACCCTTGCCAGTGTAGACGAAAACTCTCCTGCCTACAAAGCCGGACTAAGAGCCGGTGATGTTGTTGAAAAGATCAACAATGTAAACTTTAAATATACAAAAGCAGAACAGGAGAACGGCTATAAGCGATTCATCATTGAATCAATGAAATACCGAAATCCTAAAACTCGCTTTATCGATGCCAACGGATTCCCTGACTGTATGATATGGAGTATCAACAAATATGCAGAAGTTTCGGATCTTTTCAAAAAAGAGCCTATATATACGCCATGTTTTAGCTATCTTTACGCATTCCAAAAATTCGTCCCATCCAACTCCGCCAAATCGGTGAAGGTTGAGGTGAAAAGCGGAAACAATACAAAAGATGTTCAGATCATACCCGAGTTACAGACTTCGGTAGACATAAAGGCACTCTGATAATTTTAAAAACATTATAAATATTATTAGAGGATAGCCAGTATCGGTTATCCTCTAATTTTGAGGTAAAATATGATTACAGTATCTAATTTAGGAATTCAGTTTGGAAAGAGAGTGTTATTTCAAGATGTGAATTTGAAATTTACACCGGGCAATTGTTATGGTATAATCGGTGCGAATGGAGCCGGAAAATCTACTTTCTTAAAAATATTAAGTGGAGAAAAAGATGCAACACAAGGTTCTTTTTCAATGCTCCCAAACGAGCGTATGTCTGTTCTGTCGCAGGATCACTTTGCGTATGACGATCAGACGGTATTGAATACAGTGCTACAAGGACATACAATATTGTGGGATATAATGACCGAAAAAGACACATTATATGCTAAAGCAGACTTTACGGACGAAGACGGAATCAGAGCTTCTGAATTAGAAGAAAAATTTGCAGAACTCGAAGGATGGAATGCTGAAAACGATGCAGCGGCATTATTAAGCGGGTTAGGGATAAAAGACGAACTTCATCAACAAATGATGCGGGATATGAGCGGTCAGCAAAAAGTGCGTATCCTTTTGGCTCGCGCCCTCTTCGGAAACCCCGACAACCTGTTGCTCGATGAGCCTACCAATGACTTGGACATTGATACAGTTATGTGGCTGGAACAATACCTTGCCAATTTCGAAAATACTGTATTAGTCGTATCACACGACCGTCACTTCCTCGATTCTGTATGTACACATACTGTAGATATCGATTTCGGAAAAGTAAACCTTTACCCCGGAAACTATAGCTTCTGGTACGAATCGAGCCAGCTGGCACTTCGTCAACAAGCTCAACAAAACAAAAAAGCCGAAGAAAAGAAAAAAGAACTCGAAGAATTTATCCGCCGTTTCAGTGCCAACGTAGCTAAGTCTAAACAGACCACAAGCCGTAAAAAGATGTTGGAAAAGCTAAACATTGAGGAGATAAAACCTTCGTCTCGAAAATATCCGGGAATCATTTTCACTCCTGATCGTGAACCTGGAAACAAGATTCTGGAAGTAAAAAATCTGAAGGCATCTGTCGAAGGCACAGTCTTGTTCGATAATGTAAACCTGAATATCGAAAAAGAAGACCATGTCGTTTTTCTTTCAAAAGATCCCAGAGCGATGACCGCTTTCTTCGAAATCATCAATGGATACCAGAATCCAGACAATGGATCATTCGAATGGGGACAGACTATCACTGAGGCTTACCTTCCTCTTGACAATTCGGAATATTTCAAAATAGACCAAAATTTAGTTGAGTGGTTATCTCAGTTCTCTGATGACACTAGTGAAATATACATCAAAGGATTTTTAGGGAGAATGTTATTCTCCGGAGAAGAAGTACTTAAAAGTGCCAAAGTATTATCAGGAGGAGAAAAAATGCGCTGTATGCTTGCACGTATGATGATGAAGAGTGCGAACTGCCTGGTATTAGATTCTCCTACAAATCACCTCGATCTGGAATCTATTCAGGCATTCAATAATACTCTGAAGCAATTCAAAGGCATTATTTTGATGTCGTCTCATGACCACGAATTCATCCAGACAACTTGTAACCGTATAATAGAACTGACTCCAAACGGGATCATTGATAAATATATGGATTATGACGATTATATCGTATCTCCCGAAATCAAAGCATTAAGAGAGAAAATGTATTAAGATTTAAAGATTACGATCTAACAACCTAAAATAATAACGGCAGCCCCATAACTAGGCTGCCGTTTTCGCATCTCTGCGATCCATTAAATATAATAATAAAAACTAGTCGCTAAGTAATTTTACGGCATCCACATATTGGGCAATTCCCATTGCCACACGCTTTGCATCTCTCATGGCTAAAACAACGGTTTGAGGAGTATGCACCACATCACCTCCCGCAAAAACTCCTTTTCGTGTAGTCATCCCATACGGATGATCTTTTGTAATCACATATCCTGCTTCATTTATTTCGATACCAAGAGAGGTCGACACGATGCGGTTTGCAGGCTTAGACCCGATAGCAATCAAAACACGATCGACCGGAATTGTAACTTCTCCCGACAAATCTATTGCCTTCAAAGCTTTCAAGGTATTATTTTCTCCAAGAAACTCTCTGGTTTCGGTCTGCCATCTGAATTTCACACCTTCTTCCAGAGCCTCATTATATTCCGTTTGCAGAGCAGGCATGTTTTCCATCGTATCATTTGAAACAATCGTTACTTCTTTGGCTCCCATCCGTATTGCTGTACGGGCGGTATCCATCGCAACATTACCGGCCCCGATCACAATTACATTTTCACCCTCGATCAAGGGCACGGCTGCCCGCCCTATCTCTTCACTATTGAACAAACTAACCATTCGAAGAAAATAAGAAGCCTGCAATACTCTATATAACTTTATTCCTTTTATATCTAAAGTCTTGGGGACGGAAGTACCAGATCCGATAAACACAGCATCAAATTCGTGAGACAACATACCATCAACAGTAATTTTTTCGCCGACAACGCAATCATTAATAAATGTCACGCCCAATGCTTCGATCTTTTGCACCTCCCGCCTGACTATTTCATGAGGCAGTCGATATTCGGGAATACCGTACATCAATACTCCTCCGGACTCTTTCTGCCCTTCGAAAACCACAACATTAAAACCTTCCCGGGCAAGATCTCCAGCAACAGTCAATCCGGCAGGCCCCGAACCAATAACGGCCACCTTTCCCCTTGTTTTGGGTTTTAGCTTACGCTTTATCAACTCCATCTCACTATCGAAGTCCGCAATAAAACGCTCCAACTTACCCACTCTCACGGGATTATTCTTTTTGTTAAGAATACAATGCCCCTCGCACTGCTTCTCATGAGGACATACTCTGCCGCAAATCGCAGGAAGATTACTCTTTTCATTGATAATCTGCATTGCACCTCCAATATTGCCCATTGATAATTCGTGAATAAATCCGGGAATATCATGTTCTATCGGGCAACCCTGAATACAGAGCGGAGTTTTACAATTAAGGCATCTTTTTGCTTCCTTAATTGCTTCTTTCATTGTATAGCTTACATTTATCTCAGCAAAGCTACCACTACGCTTGTCTTCTGTACGAAGTTCCATAAATCAAATATTGATAATCAAACCTTGCAAATATAGTTATTTTATGTAATACATACATAACAAAATAAGAATCATTGCTTTTTCATACAACTAATACAATATAGTTATAGCACATGTCTAAAATTCCATTTTAGACAATACTTTTTAATCCAAAGAAATAACTACCTTTGCGGCTGAAGTTTCGAGAAATCGGAACATTTTTGTTGTGCAAAAAAAATATATCATCAAATAAGTTCTTTTAAGGTCTCAGTCCTATTTACTGGCAGATTCAAGAACAACAGCTATTAAGTTGTTATTCTCTTAAATATGTCTATAAATGCGTTCTGTTACTGACTTAGAATAGAAACACTAAAAAAAGGTCATGGAATACAATTTCAAAGAAATCGAAAAACGTTGGCAAGAGTTTTGGACAGATCAGAAAATCTACAAAGTTGTAGAGAACAAAGATAAACCAAAATACTATGTCCTCGACATGTTTCCGTACCCTTCGGGTGCAGGATTACACGTTGGACACCCTCTTGGCTACATTGCATCGGATATTTACAGCCGTTACAAGCGTTTGCAAGGTTTCAATGTATTGCATCCTATGGGTTATGACGCCTACGGACTACCCGCTGAGCAATATGCGATACAAACAGGTCAGCATCCGTCAATCACAACCAATCAGAATATCAAAAGATACAAAGAACAATTAGACAAAATAGGTTTTTCTTTTGACTGGGATCGTGAAATCAGAACCTGCGAACCCGAATATTACAAATGGACTCAATGGGCATTTGTACAAATGTTTGAATCATATTATTGCTATGACGAACAACAAGCCCGCCCAATAACAGAACTTATTTCCGTTTTTGAACAACAGGGTTCTGAGGGTATGAACATAGCTTGCAGCGAAGAATTATTATTCACGGCTGATGAATGGAAATCCAAAACTGAAAAAGAAAAACAGGAAATCCTTTTAAATTACCGTATCGCTTATCTGTGCGAAACAATGGTAAATTGGTGTGCTGCACTAGGAACTGTTCTTGCCAATGATGAGGTAATCAACGGCTTGTCGGAACGTGGCGGATACCCCGTTGAACAGCGCAAAATGCGTCAATGGTGCCTTCGTGTTTCGGCTTATGCACAACGATTGTTGGAAGGGTTGGATAAAATAGACTGGACAGACTCTTTAAAAGAAACCCAGAAAAACTGGATCGGACGTTCGGAAGGTGCCGAAATGAAATTCAAGGTAAAAGATTCAGATATTGAACTCGAAATATTTACAACCCGTGCCGATACCGTTTTTGGGGTGACCTTTATGGTACTTGCTCCCGAAAGCGATTATGTGTCATTGTTGACTAAACCAAATCAGCAGGCTGAAGTAGATGCTTATCTGCAAGCAACCAAAAAGAGAACGGAACGAGAACGTCAGGCAGAGAAAAAAGTATCGGGAGTATTCTCCGGATCACATGCTATCAACCCTTTGAACGGAAAAGAAATTCCGATCTGGATTGCGGATTACGTACTTGCCGGATACGGAACGGGGGCAATTATGGCTGTACCTGCTCACGACAGCAGAGACTATGCTTTTGCAAAACATTTCAATCTGCCGATTATCCCGCTTGTAGAAGGATGCGATATCTCGGAAGAGAGTTATGATGCAAAAGAGGGTATCGTTACTAATTCTGATTTTCTGAATGGACTGACTGTAAAAGAAGCTATATCGAAAGCAAAACAATACATCGAAGAAAAAGGCATCGGAAAGGTGAAAACCAATTACCGGCTTCGCGATGCTATATTTTCGCGTCAAAGATACTGGGGCGAACCATTCCCCGTCTATTACAAAGACGGAATGCCTTATATGCTGCCAATAGATAAACTTCCTTTGGAATTGCCGGAGGTAAGCAAATTTTTACCAACCGAAACAGGCGAACCACCTCTTGGAAACGCCGTAAAATGGGCTTGGGACAGTGTAAAACAAGAAATAGTAGACAAATCGGAAATAAACGACACTACCATATTTCCCTTGGAATTGAATACAATGCCCGGATTTGCAGGATCATCGGCTTATTACCTTCGATATATGGATCCTCATAATAATGAGGCATTAGTGAGTAAGGCTAAAGACGAATACTGGCGGAATGTCGATTTATACATCGGAGGAACAGAGCATGCTACCGGTCACTTGATATACAGCCGCTTCTGGAATAAGTTCCTATTCGACATCAATGTTTCATGTGAGGATGAACCATTCCAAAAGCTGATTAATCAGGGAATGATACAAGGACGAAGCAATTTTGTATATCGTATCAACGGAACAAATAAGTTCGTTTCTTTCGGGTTGAAAGATCAGCACGAGACAACAGAGTTGCATGTAGATGTAAATATTGTGAGCAACGATATCCTTGATTTAGAGGCATTCAAAGCATGGCGTCCCGAATTTGCAAATGCAGAATTTATCCTTGAAGAGGATAAATACATATGTGGTTACGGTGTAGAAAAAATGTCAAAATCACTATACAATGTGGTTAATCCCGATAACATTGTCGAAAAATATGGAGCAGATACACTTCGTTTGTATGAAATGTTCCTTGGACCTTTGGAGCAATCCAAACCTTGGGATACAAACGGAATAGACGGAGTACACCGATTCCTTCGCCGCTTCTGGAATTTATTCTATAACGGAGAAGAAGTTTCTATTTCAGATGATACTCCTACAAAAGACGAACTGAAATCATTGCATAAGTTGATAAAGAAAGTGACTCAAGACATTGAAAATTTCTCTTTCAACACCTCAGTATCAGCCTTTATGATCTGTGTTAATGAATTGACATCATTGAAATGCAACAAAAAGGCAATACTAGAGCAGCTTATTACAGTAATAGCTCCATTTGCTCCCCATATCGCCGAACAATTGTGGAACACTTTGGGCTACACAACTACTGTATGTGATGCACAATGGCCAGAACACAACGAAGATTATCTGAAAGAAGATGTTATTAATTATACCATCTCCTTTAATGGGAAAGCCCGATTCACGATTGAATTTGCAGCTGACGCAGCGAATAACGAAATAGAATCGACAGTTTTAAATCATGCCAATTCTCAGAAATGGCTCGAAGGAAAAACACCTAAGAAGGTAATTATCGTACCAAAGAAAATCGTAAACGTCGTATTATAATTAATTATACGGATATATCTATATGCCCAAACGGTATCTTAAGAATTTCTATTGGAAAGACTACCTGAATATCACTTTAGGTCTTGCATTATATGCAGTTGGTCTTATTTGTTTCATCCGCCCCGGAGAAATCGTAACCGGAGGACTTGCCGGTATCGGATTGCTGGTCGAATATGCAACAAACGGAAGAATTCCGTTGCAGGAGACCTACTTTGTGGTTAACTGCCTACTGTTGATCGTAGCATTGAAAATACTGGGGTTAAAATTTCTTGTTAAAACCATTTACGGGGTTGTTGTTCTAACCGGTATGATGACCGTTTTGGGAATAATAATGAAAGAGCCTATTATAGAAGGAGAACCACTTCTCTCGGGAGTAATAGGCGGGATGATGTGCGGGAGCGGCATCGGTCTGGTATTCAGTGCAAACGGAAGCACGGGAGGAACCGACATTATAGTTGCCCTCATCAATAAATATAAGAATATAGCTTTCGGACGGGGAATGCTCCTCTGTGACTTTACGATTATCTGCTGCTCCTATTTTGTGTTTCAGGACTTCAATAAGATTGTTTACGGATTGATCGTAATGGGTGTAATGACGTACGCTATTGATATGGTTATAAACGGTTTCCGGCAATCGGTTCAAGTATTGATCATATCCGATAAACACGATATAATAGCTACAGCCATCAATAAAGAGCTTCACCGGGGATGCACAATGCTCGATGGAATGGGATGGTATACTAAAAAGCCAACCAAAGTAATCATGGTTTTGGCAAAGAGAGCCGAATCGGTAGAATTGTTCCGCCTGATTCGCAGCATAGATGAAAAAGCCTTTATTTCGCAGAGTACCGTTAGGGGTGTATACGGCGAAGGCTTTGACAAAATAAGATAAAGGGATATTTTTTCTCATACAACTGAGAGTATAAAGGGATACTCATTCAAATTTACACTATATGGAATTTCAGCCTTATATGATAGTGCAAGGCGTCTTTTTCATTATTATGCTTGTATTCTTTTTTAACGAATACAAATCTATCGGACAGCATTATAATAATAAAAACGACAAGCTTACATTGTATTTAACCTTGATTATCATCTTCATAGGTATCATAGTAAGAAGCATCAATCTTTCCCACTTGAAGGGTGTTAATATTGACGAAGCTTTTCAGGGGTATGATATGTGGTGTTTAGCCAACTTCGGATACGACCAAAATCTACAATCATTTCCTGTATATCTTGAATCATGGGGTGGAGGGATGAGTGCTCTTTATACCTATATCAGCCTTCCTCTTGTTAAGATATTTGGACTGTCGGTCGAAGTAATCAGATTACCAATGTCCATTATTGGCTGCTTTAGCTTGCTATTCTTTTACTGGACACTTCGAAAAACAAATCAGAATACACTACTCATTTTATGCTTCTGTGCTTTATTAGCAATCAGTCCATGGCATATAATGAAAAGCCGATTCTCGATGGATGCCATATTATCATCCGAGATAATGTTATACAGTATATGCTTTTTAATTCTTGCTTATTACGAGGGTAGCTCAAGAAAAAGAATCACATATTATACTTTCGGGTGTTTATTTATGGTACTAACAGCATATTCATATGCTATATCATGGACAGTCCTCCCCTTCTTTTTGCTCTTGACATCATTGTATTTATATAAAACTGGTAAGATAAAAAAGCAATACATTCTTATCAATAGTATCATAATCACGATAGGAGTTCTACCTTTACTATATTTTTGCGGAATACTCTTCTTTGATTTTCCACCCGTGAAAGTAGGTCCTTTTACTATTACAGGCTTAAGCTATCCGCGAACCAATAATTCTATAGCTCTTTTTCTGCATGACAACTTAGCAATTGCAATATTCCAGTCTTTATTAAGTAAGGCTAAGATATTATTACTAGGGACAGATGGAGTATCTATAGAAACATCCATGCCCTTTTTCGGCATATTTTATAATATCATCTCTCTGCCTTTTCTTGTTTATGGAATAATTGAAGCCTACAAAGACAGAAAACCTGTAGTGATTATAATAAGTATTGCTCTTATATCTTCAATAATGACAATAACGATAGGTTCTACAGGAGTCGTAAACTGGACTTTGATATGGATTCCCCTTATTTTCTTAACAGCAAATGGAATATATTACTTCGCCAGTAAATATAAAGAGTGCCAGCCTCTTTTTTTTAGCATGTACGCCATAATATTAGGCCTATTCTTATCTATATATTTTGGTAACAAAACATCGATATCTATTCAATCGTACATGATTGAAAATGAAGTGAAGTTTGCTCAGAATCTCAATCTAAAAAAGATATATTACCCACATGACATAAGTCCATGTATTGTTTTATTTTACAATCCGACTGATCCAAAAACCACTCAATCATATTTAATTACGGACATCAATAAAAACATTAATAAAAATATAAACAGTATTATCATACAAGGACTACCTCCTGAAATTATACCACAATCAGGGAATGGTTATGTTATATCCAATGACATGATCCCCCATATAAATAAAGACTCCTTTAATATTAAGTATGGCAAATATTATTCTGTTTTGTGGAATAAATAAAATATTGATTAATGAATTCTGACATTTACATTATCCAAGGACTATTTATAATACTGGTAAGTATATTCATAACTTATGAGTTAAAAAAGTCGTGGAATGATTCAAAATCAAACAGAAATATATCAATTCTGACTCTATCTGCTTTATTTATAGGCATTATTGTCCGATCCGTAAATCTGGCATATCCACACGGAGTATACGTGGATGAATCAATGGGTGCATATGATTCATGGAGTCTGGCGAACTATGGAGTAGACAGTAACTTAGCATCCTATCCGGTTTACCTGAAATCGTGGGGAACGGGGCAAAGCGCATTATATGCCTATGCAGCTCTTCCATTTATAAAACTGCTAGGACTTAATGCCGAAGCATACAGATTGCCGGCATCACTTATAGGCTGTTTTTCTCTGATCTTTTTTTATTACACATTAAGAAAAACTCAAAAATCGGTAAGCTTGGTTGCAGTATGCACTTTCTTCTTGGCTATAAGTCCTTGGCACATCATGAAATCGAGATTTGGGCTGGATTGTAACATCTGTCCCGATATGATACTGATTGCAGCTTGCTTCTTTCTTTTATATTTACATAGCTGTAATAATAAAAGATTCTGGTTTCTTTTATTCGGGTTTATCTTCCTATACCTTGCTGCTTATGCCTATGGGGTCTCCTGGCTGATGCTGCCTGTATTTTACATCTGCATTATTATATATCTCATTAAATCCAGAAAATCAGATCAAAGAAAAATTATATACACTGCAATATCATCTATTCTTTTACTCATACCTCTAATCCTGTTTGCCGTAGTCCTCTTTTTCAAATTGGATATCATAAAATTAGGGCCCCTCACTATACCCGTACTAAATGAAGGAAGACATAACCACACGATGAATCCTATTGGAGATTTAGACCTTGCAATCATTTATAACTATATAAAATCGGCTGTAAAGATTGTAATATTGGGTAGTGATTACCACTCGGGAGACATCATGAATGCGATATCGCCTTATGGAACGTTTTATAATGCTTTTACTATAATTTTTACCGTTATCGGAATATATTCTGCCTACCGAAAGAAAGGATCGTTAAATACTATCTTCGGATTATGGCTGCTCGCATGTATTCCCATAATAATATTAGTCGCCCCATCCGTCTGGCATTGGAATATACTTTGGTTCCCTCTCATTTATTTTTCCGCATACGGCATTTGGATCGCTATTGAGTATAAAAAGATATTCGCGCTATCTATTCCAATATATATTATTATATTCGGATGTTTCTTAAGATTTTATTTCAACAAAGAAAAAAACAGTCCTTTTTATTCATGGACTTACGAAAACGAAATGAAATTTATAAGGACTCTTAACCCCTCCAAGGTATACTATCCATGGGAGTTCACACAGGGAGAGATTCTGTTCTATAATCCGATCTCACCTTATGTTTTTGCTAATACAAGGATAGACAGAGGAGAAGGAATCAAAATCGCCAAATCTTTTGATAATGCAGTTATCGGGTTACCCAACAATATGGAGCCAACACCCAAAACAGCATACCTGATTCCAAATGTGACATTACAATACATCGACCGGAAGCAATTCAAAATAAAACAAGGGAAATATTATTCCGTTATATGGAATGACTAAAACTAAGAATCAAGCTGTTATAGCGTTCGTTAATACAAATATAAGTAGTATCGAGTATGGACTTTAAACCATATATAATTATTCAGATAATATTTCTGGCTTTTGTGCTGGCATTCATAATTCATGAAATTCGGATAACCGGAGCCAGTTCGTCAAAAGAAAGAAAATTAGCTGTATATACTTTGTTGATTCTTTTTATAGGGATACTTCTTCGCTCTATCAATTTATCATATCCGCATGGGGTATTTGTTGACGAAGCAATGGGGGCTTATGATTCCTGGTCGCTGGCTAACTATGGAGTGGATAGCAATCTTGCCTCCTATCCGGTTTATCTTAAATCGTGGGGAACAGGACAAAGTGCACTGTATGCCTACTTGGCATTACCATTCATTAAACTATTCGGGCTAAATGTAGAAGCATACAGACTACCCATGTCTTTGATCAGCTGTTTAGCCTTAATCGTCCTTTACAAAACTTTAAAGAAATCTCAACAAAGCGGATCTCTTGTATTTTGTATCACAGCATTTCTGGCAATTAATCCCTGGCATATCATAAAAAGCCGCTTTGCAGTAGATTGTAATATATGCCCCGATCTGGTACTTATAGGAATCTGCCTTATAATTCTATCGTTATATACACAACATAGAAAAACAGGACTCACTGTAGCTGGTTTTTCTTTATTAGCTCTCAGTGCTTACGGATACGGAGTAAGCTGGATGGTCTTACCATTCATTTTTATTTGGGGGTTTCTATATCTGTATCGAAAAAAGTATCTAAGCATCAAACAGGAAATAATTGCAGCAAGCATTTCTTTCCTTATTTTATTACCCTTGATACTTTTTGCATTTACGCTGTTCTTCAAATTGGAACAATTTACGATCGGACCAGTTACCATCACTCAATTAAGCGATGGCAGGCACAATGACACTACATTATTCGGATCAGGTCATTTCATACAACAATTCTTATTGTACCTCAAATATGCATACAAGGTAGTTGTATTGGGTGTAGAT